>QWCV01000021.1_pt1 | contig 262080 bp, 248 predicted proteins | sample 1972621 | NCBI WGS metagenome assembly QWCV01 (sample SAMN09866699, study PRJNA288562) | Human gut metagenome isolate pre2_stool, whole genome shotgun sequencing... | isolation source: gut | host: Homo sapiens | place: USA: California | reverse complement strand
AAAAAATACAGCATTTCTTAACTGAACAGTATTTTCAATGCATGAACGCATATGATATACTGTTTTCATCATAAAAAACCTTATCTAAATGACATTGATTCATCAATATTAACTCCAAAATATTTCGATAACTTGATTAACTTATCAATTGACGGTTCTGATTCTCCATTTTCCCATTTTGACACCGCTTTATCTGAAACGTCGACAAGTACACCCAACTGATATTGAGACAGGCCTTTTCTCTCTCTTAGTGTACTGATAAAATTTCCAAAACTATAGTCTCTCATACTTATCCTCCGCTACTTGCTAATTACATTTTACACCAAAATAGTTCATTTGCAATTTGTTCATATCGAATTAAAGTAGATTTTTGTTGTTCGAAGCAATTGCGATTCCGATTATCACGAAACTGCGTGACTATTCACTTTTATTTGATAACAAAAAAGAGAGCCACAGAGTGACTCCCCCAGTGCAGTCCGGAAACATACACCTCATTCAATACAGATAATATACAAGATTATTATAAAAATGCAAGCACAATCAAATAATAGCCTCTACTTTCGCATCTGCGGCACCTGTGCCAAGATCACTGCGGTGAACACAAGCACGCAGCCGACGATTTCCCGCGGTGCTAACACCTCATGCAATACGACGAATCCACCGAGCACTGCAAACACCGATTCCAGACTCATCACGATGGATGCAACTGCCGGATCTGCATATTTCTGTCCTGCGATCTGAAGCGTATACGCGATACCGCTCGAGAAGATACCCGCATATAGGATTGGGAACCACGCGGCGGCAAGATCACTCCATGCCGGTTGTTCAAAGATTGCCATACAGATCAGAGATAACACACCGTTCGTAATAAACTGGATGCACGAGATCTTCACGCTGTCACAATCGTTAAAATGATCGACCGCCAGGATATGTCCGGTGAAGCAGACTGCGCACAGAAGCCCAAGCAGATCTCCAAAATACAGATTGTCGATACCGCCTGACATGCACAGCATGTACATACCACCAAGGCAGACAAAAACTGCCACATAAACAATCTTATGTAATTTCTTCCCGAGTAATCCGGATACGATTGCAACCATAACCACATACGTTGCGGTGAGAAACCCCGATCTGCCGGAGCTGGCCACGCCTTCCGGATATGCCGCGATACCACTCTGTTGCAGATTCGTTGCGAAAAACAACACACAGCCACAGAGGATACCACCGATCACGGTCCGTTTTATACTTTCTTTTTCGACCGGTTCTCCACTTACCTTTGCTTTCTGCTTCTTCATTCCCGTGCGAGCAAGAATCAATAGCGCAAGAAATGCCGCTCCAACTATGGAGCGGCTTCCGTTAAATGTAAATGTTCCAATCTGATCAGATGCTGTTGTCTGTGCTACGAACGTCGTTCCCCAGAAAAACGCGGCAAACAGCAACATAATACTTCCTTTTGTCTTTTTCATTTCAAGCCTCTTATTCTGCATCAATTGGATCTTTCTTTTTCTCAACTGTCTTGATCACCTGCAACACAACATACAGTAAAATCAGGCCGATTACCAGCGGAATCACAGGACTCTTCATTACTCCCGGAAGTCCCTTGCTATTACCAAAGAATCCGGCAATAATGTAAGTGACGAACGATACAAGTGCGACTGTAATCGCATATGGAAGCTGTGTGCTTACATGATTGATGTGATTACACTGTGCACCTGCGGATGCCATAATTGTCGTATCCGAAATCGGGGAACAATGGTCTCCACATACGGCACCTGCCATACATGCAGAGATGGAAATGATCATCATCGTTGCGTTTGTTCCCTCGAATGCATTTACAACGATCGGAATCAGCATACCGAAGGTTCCCCATGAGGTTCCGGTTGCAAACGCAAGGAAGCATGCAATGATAAATACAAGTGCCGGCAGGAAACTAAGCAACGCATCCGGCGTACTCTTCACGAGCTCTGCCACAAATTCTTTTGCGCCAAGGCTGTCTGTCATCGCCTTCAATGTCCAGGCAAATGTCAGAATTAAAATTGCAGGAACCATCGCTTTAAATCCTTCCGGAATACAAGACATGGATTCGCTGAATTTCAATACGCGGCGGAACATATAATAGATAATCGTAATCACAAGTGCAAAGAAGCTGCCATACATCAATCCAACCGATGCATCACTGCCCGAAAATGCTTCTACAAATCCAACGCCTGAGAAAAATCCACCACTGTAAATCATGCCGATGACACAGGCTGTAATCAGAACGATCATTGGGAATACAAGGTCAATCACTTTCCCCTTTGTCTCAACGACTTCATTTTCCGCGTTTGCATATGGACGGTCCGGTGTCGTGTAGATATCGCCCTTCAAAGCGTTCTTCTCATGCGTCCGCATCGGACCATAATCAATCTTTCTAACGATCAAAACAATCATAAATATAATCGTGAAAAGCGCATAATAGTTATACGGAATTGCACGGATAAAGATGGAGAATCCGTCCTCTCCCTCTACGAATCCGGCTACTGCTGCTGCCCATGATGAAATCGGAGCAATGATACAGACCGGAGCTGCTGTCGCATCAATGATATACGAAAGCTTCGCACGCGATACCTGATGCTTGTCTGTCACAGGACGCATCACGCTTCCAACTGTCAGACAGTTAAAATAATCATCAATAAAGATCAAAACACCGAGCGCAACTGACGCTAACTGTGCGCCAATCCGCGTCTTGATATGGGCGCTTGCCCATCGTCCGAACGCTGCCGAACCACCGGCTTTGTTCATCATACAGACCATAACACCGAGTATTACAAGAAATACCAGAATACCCATGTTATATGAATTGGTCAGCACGCGGACGATTCCGTCTTTGAATACATGGTTTACGGTTGCTTCAAATCTGAAGTTGGACCAGAACAGTCCACCGATCACAATTCCTAAAAAGAGTGAACTGTAAACCTCCTTTGTAATGAGTGCCAGCACGATTGCCACGACCGGCGGGATTAATGCCCAGAATGTTGCGTACATCTGTGGCACGTAATTTGCGATTTCTTCCATATTCTCTCTTCTCTCCTCGTTTTCTTTCTTATTGTCTGCCGCCCATATTCAGTCGGCGACATGGTATCTGGTGCATCTTACAGCATGGATGCACGAAGCTCTTCCCCTGTTTTATTCACAAGGTAAGCCGGTGCAATATCAAATACGGTCTTGCAACCGCTTGCTCCCTCATTTGCAAGTCTGTGAGCCGCTCTTGCATAAGCAATCAGTACGCTGGATGTAAACTCAGGGTTTGAATCAAGCTTCAGGCTGTACTCGATGATATGCTTGTTCTCCTTGTTCCAGCCGGTCACACCGCTGCGGAGTACAAATCCACCATGTGGAATTCCGCTGTGGTTTGCCTTCAGCTCTTCTTCCGAAATGAAGTGAACCGTTGTATCGTAATCTGCGAAATAGTTCGGCATTGTCTTGATTTCTTCCTCAACTTTTGCCGCATCTGCGCCCTCTTCAAGCACTACGAAGCACTCTCTTGTATGCTTCTGTCTTGTTGTAAGCGCCGGATTCTCGCCGTTACGAACTGCCTCAAGTGCGGATTCTACGGGAATCGTATACTGCTTGGCATCCTTGACACCTGCGATACGACGGATGGCATCGGAATGTCCCTGACTGACACCCTTGCCCCAGAATGTATAATCATTTCCCTCCGGAAGCAATGCATTTCCGTACAGACGGTTGAGTGAGAACATGCCCGGATCCCAGCCAACGGAGATAATTCCGATATGTCCGCTTGCTTTTGCACTTGCGTCCACATTCGCAAAATGCTCCGGGATTCTTGCATGTGTATCAAAGCTGTCGATCACGTTGAAATATTTTGCACATTCCGGTGTCTGCTCCGGAAGATCGGTTGCGCTTCCGCCGCACAGAATCATAACATCGATTTTATCCTTCCAGTCTGCCATGTCCTTTACGTTGCACACCTTGGCTGTCTGGTTCTTAATAACCAATTCATCAGGATTTCTTCTTGTAAATACGGCAACTAATTCCATATCATCGTTCTGGTTGATGGCTGCTTCTACGCCGCGGCCGAGATTTCCGTATCCGTAAATTCCGATTCTCGTCATTTTGTTTTCCTCCTTATTCTATCTTGTTGCTGCAAAATGCATGTAATTCCACTGTGTATGTATTGCAATTAGAATTCATTCCTATGCGATGTATTGAAACTAAGAAGCACTAAATGTTCTGATATATGTATCTTACCCGGACGAAACCGTCGCCAATTCGCCATCCATGGCTCAGTGGCGACTTGATTGAACATCGTGTTCAATCATTTCTAATTTTTTGACAGAACATTAAGTGCTTCTAAGTTCCAAACATATACATAGTTCATGAATTGTAATTGCAATACATACATATTATATTTCATACGCATTTTGCAATAGCAAGATAAATTACATAATCCAATTTACTTTATCATACTTCGTTGCTTTTCACAACAAAATTCCGCTAAATCGTATCTTTTTGTACCTTTTCGTATGATTTTCGGGGTTATTCTTTGTTTTGTTGTTCGGTTGATGTGGTGGTGCTTGTTGTGGTGTTTGTTGATTTCCTGCCGTACACATAGCCGTAAAAATCGGTGTTGATGACCTCATCGGACATGTAAAGTTTCGTTTCGACTTCCTTGATCTTATCGTCGATGTAGGATTGTGAAACTGTTTTTTCGTCCACATAGTAGGTCACTTCTCCGGTCTTCGTGTTATAGCCAATCTTGTCTGTCTTGAAGCTATGGTCGGCAAAGATGACGAGTTCTTCCGAATCGGACAGGATATCATGTCCTGCGAGTATGCGTGAATCGTATGTCACGCCAAGTAAATTCAAGACAGTCGGAAGGACATCTACGCTTGCGCAGAGCTTCTTGACATGAACCGGTTCTTCCATAGATGCAGACCAGATGCCAAGGCAGGAATGATGTTTTTCAAATGCATCATCGGATACATTCTTGCCTGCAAGCGCATCGTAGCCGCTGTCTGTCAGTCCATATGGATAATGGTCCGGTGTCACGATGAACACGGTCTTCTCCAGCTTTCCGGCTTCATCCAGCTTGTCGATCAGATCCTCTAATGCTTTATCAAGCTCCATCTGTGCCGCAATATACGCCACCGCGTCTTCCGGCAAGTCCATTCCTTCTGTGCATTTTTCTGCTTCCTCACGGTTCTTCAGGCACATGGCATTGTAATCGTAATTATATGGAAGATGCCCACTGAATGTCATAAAATACATCAGAAACGGTTCTTCGTTAATAAACTCCTTGTATACTGCCTCGATCGTATCATAATCGGAATATGTCACATAGCTTGGGATATCCAGACCATAATCGATTGCCTTGAAATCATATCCCATATTCGCATGTGTCTCACTCCGGTTATAATAATAGAAGTCAAAGTCGTGGTATGCTTTGCTTGTGTAGCCTTTCTCATTCAATGCATTGCCAAGTGCATACGGCTGATATGTATCTGCTGACTTATAAAAGCTCCACTCTGAGGAACACGGATACTGTCCCAGACAGTCTACAAATTCTCCGTCAATCGTACTGTGATACCAGATCGGATTATAGTAATTTTCAAATACAAAGCCGTCATTCATGATCTTATAAAGCGTCGGTGTGCAGTTCTCGTAGATACCGTATTTGCACAGGCTCTCCGCGGTAATGCAGACAACATTATACCCTTCGAACATACCCGTATATTCGTTCTGCATGGTCGGTGTCTGCTGCGCGCAATAAGCGGACAGATTCTTCAACTGCTCATCCTCGGCTGCCTGATACAGCTTCTTAAAATCAACTGCCGGATCAACCTGTTCCACATACGCAGGTGCTGCATCCGTATCGGTTGCCGTAGCTTCCATTGCATCACTTTCGGTTGCCGTCACATCATCTGGCTGCATATCTGTATCATCCAAAGTGAATGTCACATTTTTCTTTCCCCCGGTGAGCATCGTCTGCGCATCCCGCACGGTCGTCACACATACGCCGAGCTTGTTCATCGAAAGCTCCAGCACATACTGGTTGTGGAACAACTGATACGGCGAATACATCGCGCGTCCCTGCACATTCAGCAGAAGGATGGAAATGGCGCACAGACAAACCGCACTTGCCACACTTATAAGCCTTATTTTCATCTTCGGTCTGTCTAACTTTATCAGAAATACACGCAGCAAAACAAGTGCGATCACCGGCAACATAAACAGCAACATCCATCCAACATTCTGGCGAATCTTCTCGAACATCACGACCTTGAAATCCATCGCGTTCCCGGCCCCGCCGACAGACACCAGACTTAAGAATGTCCCAAATATCCGGAAATAGATGAGCTGCACGATATCATACACGCAGAATGCCGTAAGACCGACATACGCGATGATCTCATTTCCGATGCGCGGCAGCCATACAGTGAGTGCCGCTAAGAAAAGCCCCAACGTGGCACCGAACAAAATCGGATAGATGCTCGTGCTTTCGAGTTTATGGTAAATCGCCAGATGAAACAACACTTCCAGATAGATGCCCGCGCCCGCAAAAAACGGGATGCGCCAATATGAAAATGCACGCTTCTCCTTCTTTAATTTTATTGTCTGTATCTGATCTTTCATTGTAATCCTCCAAATCTCGCATACGCGCTATCAATCGCGCATTTTATTATATATGATTTTTCCTTGTTTTTCACTATCTTTTATTTTATAATTTAATGTCAGTGTTTACGAAAAATAAGGAGGTACCCTATGGCTGAAGCATATTCAAATTTTGCTGCTGTCTACGATGCGCTCATGGACAACATTCCCTATGACGCATGGGCAGACTATCTGCACGGCCTGCTTGTGGAATATGATATTGCAAGCGGCATTCTGGCAGAGCTTGGCTGTGGAACCGGAAATATAACCGAGCGTATGGCAGATTTCGGATACGACATGATCGGTATCGACAACTCCCCTGCCATGCTGGATATTGCAAACGAAAAGCGGGAACAAAATCATTCTTCATCGCTCTACCTGTGTCAGGACATGCGCGAGTTTGAGTTATACGGAACCGTTGCAGCCATCGTAAGTCTCTGCGACAGCGTCAATTATATTACCGAACCGGAAGAGCTTACGCATGTATTCTCGCTCGTCAATAACTACCTTGATCCGGACGGACTTTTCATCTTCGACTTCCATACGGAGCATTATTACCGGGATGTCGTAGCCGAAGCGACAATTGCCGAGGATCGGGATGATATCAGCTTTATCTGGGATAATTATTATGATGAAGAGGAAGCAATTAATGAACTCGCTTTAAGCCTGTTCGTAAAGGAACCTTCGGATTCCGATGCCGATGATAACCTGTTCCGCAAATATGAGGAATTGCATGTACAAAAAGGGTACACACTAAAGCAGATGAAACAGATGGTAGCTGATTCCGGTCTTACCCTGCTTGCGGCCTATGATGCATTTACACATGAGCCGGCGGACGAGGAATGTGAACGTATTTATATCATCGCGAAAGAAACACGAAACAAGAATTCAAAGAAACAATATATACAGTAATTTTGTATACCACTGCATCAATCATAAATAACAACACATGCAAGTATATATACAAAATCCAAACACTCATTTTAAGGAGGATACATTTATGGCAGATACAATGATTCGTGGCATGGCAGCGAACAAGCAGGTTCGTTTCTTCGCCTGCAACTCTACCGATACTGTGGAAAAAGCAAGAATTACACATCATACCAGTCCGGTTGTTACGAACGCACTCGGCAGACTGTTGACCGGAGGCGTGCTGATGGGCGCCATGTGTAAAAATGATACCGACAAATTAACACTCCGTATCCAGTGTCAGGGACCGATCTCCGGTATGCTTGTCACTGCCGATGCAAACGGACATGTCAAGGGATATGTCAGCGAACCGGAGGTTATGCTTCCTGCAAACGATGTCGCAAAGGCTGTGGACCTCGGTGTCTTAAGCGTCATCAAGGATATCGGTCTGAAGGAGCCGTATGTCGGCGACACCCATCTGGTAAGCGGCGAGATTGCAGAGGATCTGACCTACTATTTTGCAACAAGTGACCAGATTCCAAGCTCTGTGGCTCTGGGCGTGTTGTTCAACGACGATACATCCGTAGCGAATGCCGGTGGATTTATCATCCAGCTGATGCCATTTGCAGAGGACGCATTGATTGACGAGCTGGAGAAACGGCTGAAAGGATTTTCTTTCACTGCTCTTCTCAAGCAGGGCATGTCTGTGGAAGCTATCATACGAAAATTGTTTGAAGGCTATGATGTCGAGCTGACCGATTCCATGCCTTGTGCGTATGTCTGTGATTGCAGCAAGGAGCGTGTCGAGCAGGCAGTTATCAGTCTTGGCAGAAAAGAGCTTGGCGCTATGATTGCTGACAACAAGCCAATTGAAGTTGTGTGCGACTTCTGTCACACGAAATATACATTCTCACCGGATGAGCTGTTGAATATTCTGAAGAATAAATAATCCGCTTATCCGATATAGTTTTGCATCACCTAAACAAAACAGATGGTACAAGCTGTGATATAAAATAATACATCAAACACGATCACAAGGAGGTTGGTAATATGGAACGAATCGATTTACATGTACATTCCAATGCGTCCGACGGTTCTCTGACACCGACAGAGGTTGCCGACGAAGCGATGCGGATGGGACTTTCCGCGATTGCCCTGACCGATCACGACACGGTCGATGGCGTGGCAGAAATCTTAGACTATACAAAGGACAAGCCTTTGGAGGTAGTGCCGGGCATCGAACTGTCCTGCTACTATAACAATCGTGAGATTCATATTCTCGGCTTCTATATGGACTATGAAAACCCAGAGCTTCAAAAAGAGCTTGCCGTATTAAAGGAAGCACGTGAGGGAAGAAATGAGAAAATGGTAGCGATGATGCAGGCAGATGGTCTCCCTGTCACGATGGAGAAGCTGCTTCACGGCAATCCGGACAGTGTCATCACACGGGCACATTTCGCAAGAGTTCTCGTCGAGGAAGGTGTCTGCAAAGACAAGGATACCGCGTTCCGCAAATACATCGGCATCGGCTGTAAATATTACCTTCCAAAACCACAGGTTACCTGTGAGACTGCCATGCGCATCTTAACGACTTATAGCAAAGCGGCATTTCTGGCACATCCTCTGCTCTATCATCTTGGGTATGCACAGATTGATGAGTTATTGGCGTATCTGAAAACACTCGGATTAAAAGGACTTGAGGCATTCCACTCTTCGAACAACCGCTTTGAAAGTGAGAAGCTCCGCTCGCTGGCTGCCAAATACGGGCTGGCAATCTCCGGCGGCTCGGATTTCCACGGGGTTGTAAAGCCGAATATACAGATGGGAATCGGACGGGGAAATATGAATATTCCAAAAGAACTGTTGGATATAATTAAAACTTTATAAATGTATCTCCGCGAAAAAAAGGAACCCAAACCGGGTTCCTTTTTCTATATGTTTACAGTTTCATGATTCCGAGTGTCTGCAGCAAAAGCAGGATCAGGAAGATTGGAGCGATGACCTTTACCATAGCAGTGTAAAGCCGCTTTCTTCCCATTTTACAACCGCTCTTTTCTACTTCTTCGATCACAGTCTTCGGTTTGATGACCCATCCGACGAGAATACAGGTTGCAAGTGCTACGATCGGCATCAGCAGATTGTTACTGATGTAATCCATGATATCTAAGATCTGCGCCGTTGAACCATTCGGAAGCTTGAACTCAAAGTACAGCTTGTTGTATCCGAGGCAGACAATGATACCAACGATCAGTGCGAAGATTCCCTCGATTGTGCCGGCTTTTGTTCTGCTTGTATGGAATGCATCCATAATACATGATACAACTGCCTCCATGACGGATACCGCACTTGTAATTGCAGCGAACAATACCATTGCAAAAAAGATTGTACCAATTATATTTCCGGCAACACCCATTGCAGCAAATACCTTTGGCAAAGATACAAACATCAGACTTGGTCCGGATGACATACCATCTGTTCCCATAAATGCATACACAGCCGGAATAATCATTGCACCTGCAAGGAACGCAACAACCGTATCAAAAATCTCAATCTGATTAATTGATTTTCCAAGGTTTGCATCATCCTTCACATACGAACCATATGTAATCATGATACCCATTGCCACAGACAAGCTGAAGAACAACTGTCCGAGTGCATCGATCAGAACCGTAAATAACTTTCCGATTGTCAGTCCCTCAAAATTAGGAACAATATATATTTTAAATCCCTGCAGACCGGTTACTACTTCACCTGCATCATTTGTATTTTTCAATGTTAATGAGAATATTGCAATTCCCAAAATCATGACAAGCAGGATTGGCATGATAATCTTCGATGTAGACTCAATTCCTTTATTGACACCACGGAATACGATAAATGCAGATACCGCAAGGAAGATCACAAATGTAATAATCGGTTCCCACTGTGACGTGATGAATCCGGTAAAGAATCCATCCTGTGCAGCGTCGGCTCCATGTCCTGTCAAAAATACGAAGAAATATTTTACTACCCAGCCACCGATTGTGCAGTAATACGGCATGATGATAACCGGTATAATACTCGCAATAGCACCTAAGAATCCCCATTTATCATGAAGCTTCGTATATGCCGTGAGCGGGCTCTGTTTCGTCTTTCGACCGATTGCAATCTCCGTAGTCAGCAGCGTGTAGCCAAATGTCAATGCCAGAATGATATAGACGACTAAGAATAATCCGCCTCCATCCTTGGCTGCCAGATACGGAAACCGCCAGATATTTCCAAGACCAACCGCACTACCTGCCGCCGCAAGTACGAATCCGATTGATCCACCAAATGAGTGTCGCTTCTTTTCTTCCATCCTTTTTCCCTCTCTTTTTTCGTTCTCGATTCACAACACATACCCTCTTATAAAGAATTCTGTATCATGCATCTTGTCCGTTATTTGCTGTCTGATTTCATTTTGTTGTCCTATAAACAGCAGATAAGAGCCATTTTATCATAGATTCATTTTTAAATCCACATCTATTTGATAAAAACAGCAAAAATGGGCAGATATATGTGTGATACATACATCTGCCCGTACTTATGACTGTTATAATTTTGTCCAATCTATTTTACCTGATTGGCTTCATGGATGGTTCTATTTTCATAATCAACCGCATTCTGTAAGGTTGTCCGGCTGATTGCCGCAAGTGCTTCCCGCGTCAGAAAACCCTGATGGGACGTAATGATAACATTGGGGAATGAAAGCAATCTGGCTGTGATAGAATGCTGTAACAGCTCGTCCTCCCGGTTCTCAAATACATTGTCTCCCTCTTCCTCGTAGACATCCAGACCGACGCCGAAGAATTTGCCCTGCCGGATACCCTGTATCAGTTCCTCTGAATCGACCAGCGCACCACGGGATGTATTGACTAAGATCACATCGTCCTTCATCTGTGCAATCGTATCCTTGTTGATCATGTGATAAGTCTCGTCTGTGAGCGGGCAATGCAGGGAAATCAGATCACTCTGTTTCAGCACGTCTGCAAGTGACATATATTCCACGAATTCCAGCTCTTTATTCGGGTACATATCATACGCGATTACGCGCATACCAAATCCACGGCAGATCCGGCACATTGCAGCACCGATCTTTCCGGTCCCGATGATGCCTGCGGTCTTGCCATGAAAATTCACTCCGGTTAATCCCACTAAGCTGAAATTATTCTCCCGCACCTTGATGTAGCTTTTGTGTACATGGCGGTTGACCGCAAGCGCCAGTGTAATCGCAAGCTCCGCAACGGCTTCCGGAGAATAGCCCGGCACACGCAGCACCGTAATGCCAAGTTCATTTGCCTTTTCCAAATCTATATTATTAAACCCGGCGCAGCGAAGCAGCACCAGTTTGATGTTTATCTCCGCAAGCTTCTCCAGTACAGGCGCACTTAAATCCGAGTTTACAAATGCACAGATTGCATCGCAGCCCTGTGCGAGTGATACAGTCTTCGGAGAGATATCAACTTCGTGGTAGATGATCTCGATGTCCGGGAAATGGTTGAGTTCTTTCTCGAAGGATTCCACGTCGTAGGTTGCTGCATCGTAAAATAGTATCTTCATAATATGTGTCTCCTTTCGTTGTTTTACAAATCAAACAGTTACGAATCCTACTATACTGACCGAGTTGCACAGAATACTTATTCTTCGCAGACGCGCTCTCGCTCACTTCCACACGCAGTGGTACTAAATTCGCAGGAATATCATACATCAATTATTTATTTCTTATTGCCCTGCTCATTAAGTACCAGCGTGTTCCAATGGTCTGCTTAATAATAAGTATTCTGTGCAACTCGAATCTACATATTGTTTCATTTGTAATTATTTAATTGTAACAATGAATCATACACACATATTATATCCAATTTTTCCTTGGTTATCACGTATCATTGCAGCCGGATACTGATTTCACCGGTTGAGAGATTTTCGCGGGTGCCATCCTCGTACTCGACAAGGAGATGGCACATGTCGTCGATATCAAGTGCGGTTGCCTTGCGCTCACCATCCTTTGTCACAACACGGATACCTTTTCCAAGAACCAGGCTGCGCTTCTTGTATTCCGCGATGAATTCTTTCTTCGCAAAGTTTTTGTAGTAATAGAAATAGCGGTTCAGTGTCTCTGCCAGAATCTTATTCTTGATGTCGCCGCTTTGCTCCTGCAGGACAGAACCGGCGATATTCTCCAGTTCTTTACCGAATCCTTCCGTCGGCATATACAGATTGATTCCGATTCCGACGATCACGTATTCCGGGTCTAAGTTCTCCATCTGGAATGCTGCCTGTGTCAGGATGCCGCATACCTTGTGCGAATCGATAAAGATATCGTTGACCCATTTGATCTGTGGTTTCTTGTCCGTGTATTTCTCGATTGCTTCGCACACTGCCACAGCAGCGATTGTCGTAAGCAGCGTCACTTCCTGATTCGCAATCTGCGGCTTCAACAGGATACTGAAATAGATTCCTGTATTTGCCGGCGACATAAACGACCGTCCCAGTCTTCCGAGTCCGTTCGTCTGTTCCATCGCGGCAAGCACCAGGCCTTCTTCCTCCTGCGTCCGCTCACGGAGTGCAAGGTTCGTGGAGTTGATACAGCGGAACACTTCCAACCGTACCGGGCACTCGACGTCCAGATATTTCGCCGTTCCCTGTACAGACAACACATCCGTATCCTCCGCCAGCTTGTAGCCTTTGTTGTTCACGCCCTCGATCGCAAATCCATCCTCCTGCAATTTGCGGATGGCCTTCCAGACTGCTGCCCGGCTGACAGATAGTTTCTTCGCAAGCTGCTCGCCAGACAGATAGGTGCCTCTGTTTTCTTCCAGTGTCTTTATGATTTCATCTCTGACTGCCATATTTCCTACTCTCGATTCTTTGTTTTTCATGTCGCCTGACGGCTCCATGTGTGTGTTCGCAATATGTCTAAGTTTCTTCGGACGACTTACTCCGCAAGCTTTGTAATTCTTGCCGCATCATACGCGCCACTCCGGAGCATGTCAATCTCTTCCTTGTATGGTGGAAATGCTTTCTTCGCATCTGCAAGTGATTTCACATATGGTGTCTCCAGAATCTTCGGTACGTCCAAGAAATCCTTATGCCATACGATCTTGTATAACGCATCAAACCCAATCGAACCAAGTCCGATATTCTCGTGGCGATCCTTCGCCGCTCCGCGTGGATTCTTACTGTCGTTGATATGGAATACCGCAATCTGGTCCTTGCCGATGATCTTGTCGAATTCTTCGATCACGCTGTCGAAATCATTTGCCACATCATATCCGGCATCGTTCGTGTGACACGTATCAAAGCAGACACGCAACTTGTCATTGTAAATGACACCATCATAGATACGCGCCAGCTCTTCGAAGCTTCTGCCGATCTCGCTGCCCTTTCCCGCCATTGTCTCAAGCGCGATATGCACCGGCGTATCTTGGGTAAGCACTTCATTTAACCCTTTGATAATACTATCGATGCCTGCGTCGACACCGACATTCACATGGGAACCCGGATGCAGGACAAGCGTCTTGCTTCCCATTGCCGCGGTCCGCTCGATCTCTGTCTTTAAGAAATCAACCGCCAGCTGGTAGATCTCCGGTTTCACCGTATTTGCCAGATTGATGATATACGGCGCATGTACCACAAACTCTGTGATATCATTTGCCCGCATCAGCTCCCACGCTTCTTCCACGCGCAGCTCTGACACGTCCTTTCTGCGCGTATTCTGCGGCGCTCCTGTATATAACATAAATGTATTTGCGCCATAAGAGAGCGCTTCCTTCACCGAGCCAAGCATCATCTCTTTGCCGCTCATTCCAACATGACTTCCGATTTTCATACTGTATAAACTCCTTTTTCAGTTTTATAATGATTGTCCAGATTGAGGTTGCGTGTTATACCCATTGTTCGGCATTTGGTACATCGGATCACCATAGTATGGTGTCTGCTGCATGTTATTATCCCTTCCGCACAACGTTCCAATCGTAATTGCCAGAAATATCATAGCCAATATATGAAATGGTTTTTCCATAAAATTCCTCATATTATTCAGAATCGAAGCTTTCGCCAGCTCTGATGCCCCATAAAAGAAAGAATATTTCCGGTTTACTGCAACCACCCATACAGCATTTAATACATTTAAAATAATATGGCTCACAAGAACAACGATTGAAATCGCCAATCCGGTTCTTTTCTTCTGCGATTTCCGTGTGATGGTGCATGCAAGAATATACAGTCCCAAAGTCAGGATAGGACATATAATGCAGCGGACATCAAAGATTCGTTCGGTGTTTACATCCACGCCAAAAGATTGAACATATTTGTCCTGCGGTCCAAAGTAAATAATCCAGTTCATAATCATTGCCAGCACACTGCAGATCATCGCGATTGTAACCAACACATTTGTACATTTTAGTTTCATACGCTTCCCCCATATTTATATTATAGTTTGCTAACCAAATAACCGGAGCATTGTCAAACAATCACTCCGGAATCAGTTTACAATTATTGTGATTATAGCATTTTTCTACAGGAATATCCACAGAAGATTTTACAGAACCTTACTGCCATTGGCAGTCAATTTGAATTTCGCTCCGAACAACTCCGCCCCGTGCCTGCACATCTGCATCCGTCCAAGGAAAATATCGAAATACTCATACATCGTACAGATCTTCTCGTCGATTTTGAGTTCCAATGCAATCTGGCGTTTCTCCCGGTTGATCTTCAGATTCGCTTCCGTGACTGCGTAATTCACCCAGTCGTGAATATCATAGGTCGACTTATCACGCGAACGCACACGGCTTCTGCGGACATCTGTCTTATCCGCTATAATCATCGCGGCAGACACAATATCCACGGCACCTCCGGTTGACCCGTCGTGATGCCCAATCGCTGAAACGATGGTTGCACGATCTGTAAACGGCATATCCATCCGCCGCAGGATGTCATTAGCAAGGAGCGCACCATACTCGGCATGGTGTTCACGATTGACTGCATTTCCGATATCATGCATATATCCGGCGATCTTCGCAAGTTCAATCTCCGCGTCAGCATGTCCGAACTTCTCCAGCAGATATGCCGCCCGTTCTGCCACCAGCGTGCAATGTGTCTTCGAATGCTCCGTATAGCCAAGCGTGGCTAAATTCGCATCGCCCTTCTTGATAAATTCGTTTATCTCTTTGTTCTTGATGATGTCTTTGTATAATATCTGTGCCATTTTCTAAACCCTTCTTCTGTAATATGTAAATAGTTCCGGCAGTATCTGCCGCATACTCTTCATGTAAAAACCCCCATTTATTATGATTTCTATTTCATAATAAACAGGGGTTGTTAAATATGTTATCTCGCATATGTTAAATGCTCGTAAATGCTGTTTTACTTATGCAGTTGTTCTTTGTCTATGATGTAGGCGAGCAAGCCCTTGCAACCTACCAAAACATCCTCAAATGTCTGGTCAAAATCGCCGGTATACCACGGATCAGCTACATCACGTGCCTCGCTCAACCTATGCGTCTTCTCATAGTCCGCGAATGACAGCATCTTGTAAATCTTCCCTTCCACATCACTGCCACCGGCAATCCGCGTCATATTCCGGATATTCGCACCATCCATTCCGATCAGATAATCATAATATGTATAATCCGCCCGCGTCATCTGTCTCGCCCGATGTGGAATCAACGGAATCTGCTCCTGTTGTAATTTTTTCTTTGTCCCATGGTGTGGCGGATTCCCAATCTCCTCCGTACTCGTCGCTGCCGAATCAATCTCGAAACAGGAATCGAGATGGAATTGGCGGGCGAAGTGGGTGAATACGCTCTGAGCCATGGTGGAACGGCATATGTTACCATGACAGCAGAAAAGAATTTTAATCATAGTTTTGTTTCTCCTTGTTTTGCCCCAGAATGCTCTGTTTTGCTACAGTTTGCGCACGTTCCTCACATTCTTTTTGATAAAAGAAGTGTTTGTCTGTCAGATGAACATCAATCAAACGGATAGGGGGTAATGGTATATGTATGAAACTTTTGGATATCGTTAAATAATAAACAAAACTTTTTAACAATGGCCCCTGATGGCATGTTTTTCTTGTAAAAATTTAGGTATTGCTATTCTAACAACAATAATTCATATTGATACCTCTCATGAATTATAAACTGCGCATAATCTTTTTACATCTAGCTGGCAATTTTTTCTTTGCAATATTGCGTGCATAAACTAAATGAAGAATATCCGCTCCTTCGATTGTACATTTCCAATCATTTATTATATTCACAACCTGCTTCACATTAACATTCTTGTTTTTATTTCTATTTTTTATGTATGTTACTCTATCAACTATCTCTTTTTCATCCACCAAATTTGCATCTATAAATTGCTGAACGGCTATTTTTTTTCTTTCCAAACCACCAATCACCGTCATTTGATATATAGGGCAATCAACCTTTTCTTTTGCAAACATTTCTTTCAAGTACATATAATGCCTATAATTCTGTTTTAATCCATTTATATCACTATTCGTAGTTCCTCTTTTAGTTTTTAACGTCCATGATTTCGAAAGTGCGCCTCCCGAAATCCTCGTATATTTAGTATCACTAATCCATTTAGCTTCAATGCAAAACACACCTATATCTGTAACAACTATTATATCTATTTGCAACGACTCATATATTTTTAGAGAATCAATATAATTACCACTTTCAAATAAAACATTTTGAATTATAACATCATCTGGAAATGCTGTTTTCAACATTTCACATAATTTATTTTCAAAATCATCCCCCAATTTTTTCTTTTCTCTGCACTTATTTGTTGTTTTTACTAATCCTTTTTGCCATGGATCCAGATCAGGTTCTCTTGTGCCAAATTTGGGATGGTTATCTAAATTAAACATTTCTTTTTTCATATTGTAAACCCTCCAACAAAATTTACATAAATTATATAGCATAATACCGCCGAATATCAACATAAACTAAGTCTAACCTTTTCAAATGATACACGATATGTCCACTTTTCTTATAGAAAAAATATCCATATGAACCAGTTCCTAAATCATGTTCAAAATTAGGATCCAGCCCCAACGAGTAGGAAAATACATTCAAACCTTTAATTCATTTTATTTTCATAGTCTTGCAATTCATGAAAAATATTATCCACGTAAACAGTATCATTTTCTATACGATAAAGCATAAAATATCGATGAGCTAAAAAATTGATTCTTCGGTATCCTAATTCTCTTAGTTTGGGATTGTCACAAAGTTTCAGACTCCCGGCAACTTTTGACAAACTTATTTTTGTTGTTTCAAAGTCATTTAATAAATTTCTTGCGGCCTGCTCACTTTTCTTTTCAAACAAAAGATATGTGATGAATCTATCAAGATCTTCCTCTGCATCCCGCATCAAAACTATCTTATAATCCATACTTTGCCCTCATATCAGAAATCACATGATCTGCATCCCTGAACATTCCCTGCTCTCTTGACTTTTCCAACTTTGCAAGCATCTCTTTCTCCGTCATAGGTGTATATGGATTTGATTCTGTCTGTCTTTTTATTTCAAAAGGAAATCCATTTGTTGCAACAGCCTGTGTTAAAAACATTCTGATTGCTGTTGTAGTATCTGTACCCAAATCTTTAAACAGAGCATCTGATTTGCTTTTTAACTCGTCTTCTACTCTAACCTGAATTGTACTAGCCATGTTCCGCACCTCACTTCCATTTATTTTCTTTATTATAATGCTATATCATTACTATTTCAATACGTTTGTATTGTTTTTGTAAAATAGATACTGTTATGTTACTGCCACTTTTTAATGAATATTCGCATTTACAAAATACTATCCTAGCAGATGAATAGTACCTTTATCATAGTTTTTAATCCCGTTGTTTTGCCTAAAAATATCATAATATTAATTCATCAAATATACTTCATTATCGAGTACAGGTTCATCCCATTTTGTAGTAGATAAATATGAAAGTACCAACACTGATAATGCTCTTTTACAATCCATTTCCTCATCACTTAACAACAGTTTTAACATTGTATAACATTTATTGCAGACGTCTTTATTTATTTCTTTCATGCAAGAATCAGGTATTCCCTTAAAATCCTTTGCTCCAAAGCCTTCGCCAGCATGAACATCTTCAATAGTTCCATTACGATAAATTGCTACTGTTAATGCCTTTGCCATCTCTTTTAAAACCATATCCCCAAAAATCTCATCATCCACATTTTTATCTTTCATTTTACTGTCCACAATTTTTGCAAAAGTATCATATATTGCATCAAATACCATTTTATCATCGCCTCTTTCTTCTCATTCTTTCCAACCACGAAACATTCTTCACACCAATCCAATCACAGAATGCATCCGCCTTCAACACCACATACATGCCTGCCTCCTCAACCAGAATATCCTGACGCAGATAATTCATGTAGACCTGTACATCTTTAACTCCGGTTGTCATATCTTTCAAATTAAGAGTAAATGTAGCTTCCTTTTCCCCTTTTTTAGGTGAATACACAAAACGATCCTTTGTCTGCTGATAAAGCGTTTTCCACATATTTTTTCCTCTATACTCATAGTCCCGGTATAACTGATTTGGAAAGCACGCAGGGATTTCCATTTTTGATATAATAAAATATTCCCGGAAAATCTTTCTGACTATGCCTAGATAATCTGCCGAATCATCTCCAAACAAGCTTGAATTTGTTTTTATCAATTCTCCCATTTTGGAACAGAAATCCCGAAATAGAATATTGCTTGCGTTTGCCATTACATCTTCATAATAGGCATTTGCCTCCGATTTGTATTTCTCATTAAAACATGCATCTACTTTCAGAAAATAAATTCGTCTGGCTACCTGCGCCGGAATACTGAAACCGCCTGTATTCGTCGTACAAATCATAACCGGATGTTTTGAATCTAAAGTGTTGGATAAATACTTTATAAGTTCCTCTCCTTTGTTAGTAGATTTGCTATTGAAAAATGCTGGCGGGACTTCATCAACCAGTAACGGATATGTATTATCTGTCATGAACAATTCTCCAACCGTATCCCGTTTTTCTATCTGTTTGTATTGTATATAGTGTTGTTCCACAAGCAATTGTCTGCCGCTCAGAATACGATCGATATACGCAAGTAAATTTGACTTACCAGAAGCAGCTCTTCCTCCAATCACAAGCATAATGGGTATGTCCGATTTACTTCCAGTATTTTCCTGACGCAGCTTAAATATATATGCCGATGCAAATGCGTACATAATCGCTTCTAGTATTCGCGAAAGGTTCTCATCCCCATCTTCTGTATCAGATACAAATTTCTTATATGCCATCAAAAATTGCATAAGATTCTCCATCGACGACCTGATTTCCTCTCGTGTAGCCTTCCTATCAAATACTTCTGGCGCCCTTGCCTCAGTGCAATCATCATTCTTTGGAAAAATTATATACTGTTTCTTATCTGTATCATTGAATGTAAGCGAGAATCGTTGCATGTTCATCTCTGTTTTTGTATGGCGAAACAGTATATCTATAATCTTCCCTTTCGACGATTCAAGTTCCTGTGCGTTTTTAATCGTATAATTTCCGTTCTTATCACCTCGTTTTTTCTTACCCGCTGCAACAATTACCTCAAATGTGGCTTTCGTCTCTGTAATCTCTTTTTCATTTTCAGACTGTGCTTCCTGAACACACTTCAGAATGGTTTCATTACATACTGGCACAATATTCTCTTTCTTCAATATCTCTATGATTTCTTCCGTTCGTTCCTCTGGCGTAAAATCAACAATGGAAATCAATTTTCCCTCTTTATATTTGTTTATAACCTCTCCCGGTACATAATCTTCAGTAATACTGTATATATGTTGAAATCTTTTTTTATATATATCAAACATCAAATTATTATCAAATACCATTATATCTTCATATTGATGTACAGCGTTGTTGAACGCTGTATTCGTCAGATTCGCGGAACCAAATATCAAACGGTTCTCGCCACTTTCTGAATTTGATAATAAATATAATTTTGAATGTATAATATACTCTGTTTTAGAATATCGAACCTCCAAGCTTCTTTCAATCAGCTTGTCTTTCCCTGTATCTGGTAACTCTTCAAAAAACTTTGTTCCCTCCTGCATAACCCGTGCATTTATGCTTTCCGCAATCGCCTTTCTTACATCCGCCTTTTCTATGCCAATAATAACCTTCACATTTTTGAACTTATCGATTGCTCTGCTTAGAAAACTGGCAGATGATACATAAGTCACACACATTAACTGGTCATATTTTTCAGCGTCAAACAATTCGTTCCATGCAACATCTTTACACTCTCCATCCATTACAACACAGGTTGTATTTATAATTGGATCTTTATTCAGATTATCAACAAAACTAAACATATCTATCTGTTCCATACCCATTTGCTCCTCCTTATTTTTATATTTCTTACATACCTTTTTAGCTCTATTTAAACATACTACATGGACATAAAACAGGACTCGCGATTAAAATCTATATTTTTGTTTAAAATTAAAAAGAGCCGATCTCTCGACTCTCTAACCATCCATACAAAATAATCTCTTCCTCTCCCCCTCAAGATACCCCATCTTCCCCGAATCTCATCCTCACTTTCTTTCCTTCTCCCTTTTCCTCCGCGGTTGCCATCCGGAACACGATCATTCCAAGCACAAAGAACACGGATATCGCGCCTACGCCGATATTTACCTTGCCGGTCACCTGCGAGATCAGGCTGATTACGATTGTTCCAAGGAAGGATGCACCCTTTCCGCATATGTCCATCAAGCCGAAATATTCGCCGGATTTTTCCGGTGGGATGATCTTGGCGAAATACGATCTGGACAATGCCTGAATTCCGCCTTGGAACATGCCAACCAGAATCGCCAGAATCCAGAACTGCCACTGTTCCTTCAGGAAGATAGCGAATATGGCAATGCCAAGGTATGCGCCAATGCAGATCGTGATGAGTCGTTCTGTTTTATAACAATTGGCTAACCTGCCGAATATGATTGCAAAAGGAAATGCTACGATCTGTGTGACAAGCAATGCCAGAAGCAGTTTCGTACTGTCAAATCCGAGCGCGGTTCCATAGGCGGTTGCCATATCAATGATCGTGTAGACGCCATCGATGTAGAAGAAAAATGCCAGCAGGAACAGGAAGATTTTCTTCTCATTTCTCACATTTTTCAGGGTAACACCGAGACGCTTGAAGCTGTTCCGAATCGCCCGCGGCTTCCGTTCCACGTAATGTTTCTGCTTGTAGATCTTAAGAAGCGGAATGGTCGCGCCGATCCACCAGACCGCAACGATTGCAAATGAAATCATCATCGCAAGCTCCATACTGATTCCGATATTCCCTGCACCTAGCACAATTCCCAGACATACTACAAATGGCACACAGCTTCCGATATAGCCCCAGGCATATCCCTGTGAAGATACGTTATCCATCCGTTCTTCGGTTGTGACATCACCAAGCATCGAATCATAGAAGATCAGGCTACCTGAAAATCCCGTCTTCGCAATAATGTAAATCAAGAGAAAAACCATCCATTGTCTGGCGAATCCAAGTGCCAGACAGCCGATTCCTCCAATAAGCATCGTCACGGTGAAGATTGGTTTCTTCAACCCTTTCGTATCTGCCAACGTTCCGAATACCGGTCCGAGCAATGCTACAATGATTGTTGCAGCAGAAGTCGCATACCCCCAATACGCAAGATAATCGACAGAAGAAAGTCCTGCATTTCCAGCCAGATAGTTAAAATAGATCGGCATAATTGTTGAGACAAGCAGCACAAACGCAGAATTTCCCACGTCGTATAATACCCAGTTTCTTTCAGCCTTTGTCATTTTCGTCTTCACGTTGCTACGCCTCCTTCTCTTTGCCGCTGAATGTATAATTATAGAGCGCATTTAACGCCTCTTCTTTTGCCATATACTTTCCATATGCATCAATCAGCATAACCGCCCGGCTCTTAGCCACAGCGTACAACTGATGCAGCTTCGCTGTACTGTCCTCACATGCCGGATTTGCTTCAAAATTTACCAGCAATCCATGCATTTCTTTGTAATTTCCAGACAGACGGAGTATGGCATAGATCAACGCTCTTTTTAATCTGGAAGGTGCGAGCAGTAAATGATTATTCTGAATCATTCCCTTCAACGCTTTTTTAACCCGCTTCGGTTCTGCCCCTTGGAAGAATTGTGCAATCACGCTGGCATTTTCCATAGATGGGACAATGTGCTTCGTTAAATCTTGTCGAACCGGGTCTTTCCCATCTTCGATCATTAAGCTCCGGTCAAACTCCACTTCAATCTCTGTGTGAGACACGCCACTTTGCGCAATCTTCTCATCGATGTAACCGTGACAGGTCGAATCCAGGGCAAAATGGCAGATGAATCCATAGATATAGGCAAGTGCCGCTTCCTTATCAGATGCCGTCTCTATGATTTCAGCCGCCTTCCCGAAGAAATATTTTCCGGAACGTTCGTGCAGTCCATACCCGATTGCATTGACCGGGTTCGTCACCAACGGATGATAGTAAAACAAGATATCCGGTCCGTGCAGACCTATATCGTAAAGCTGTTTATGTTTCATAATGATATCGTGGGCAGGGACAGAAACCTGTTTGATTACTTCCTGTCCCATCCGGTAATGTGCATATGTAGATGGCATATTCTTTTCCTCGCTTTGAATATATTGCTTTCTCAAATTTCTGTTCTATTATAAAATTGAAATTTGCCACTCTACTATCATATTTCTGTGGAAACCATGTAAAATCTAAGTCAAATTTCTGCATGACGGCTTATTGCGGCATCTCGCCTGTCGGCTCGATGAACATTTGCCGTCATATAGAAATCCGTGCAAGCACGATTTCTGCATTCCGTTTTATTGCGCAAAAAAGCGCCGGTTCGTTTCCGAACCAACGCTTCTACATTCTTTTTCTATTTATATTCTTACTTCTTACATACGGAAATGCGACACCACGCCCGCCATATCATTAGCGGATGAGCTGACTTCCGTCGACATCTCGGTCACACTGTTTACTGTGCCAAGCACCTCATCACTAAAGGAAATCGTTCCCTTAACCGTATCCTCGTTTCTCTGTGCGATGTCACTTAAGTTCTTGATATCTTTTCCGATTTCATCGGTTTCTTTGCCTAACTGTACAGTTGCATCACGAATGACATCCACACCATCTGCAACATGAGATACATGCTCCTGCATTTTATGTATCTTTAAATTATACACCGGATTGTATCGTAATTCTATCTTTTTCAGACGAAATGCAATAAAGAGCCGATCACTCGGCTCTTCACTAACGCTTCTATTCATCATTACCGTTTCTTATATACGACCAGCTCGGGATTCTCGCCACTCGCATCATAGGTACTCACCAAAATGAAATCCATGCCTGCAAGCACACCGAAATACCGGTCTCCGCCAAACTCACATTCCAACTGATTGCCAAGATAGGTTTTTTTGTCATCTAAGAATTTTACTGTCTCCCCACTTGGAAGTGGATACGCCAGATTCACATACTGACCGACGAGTGCATTCAACTTTTCCACCTTCGGCAATCCTTCGATATGAAGGTCGTTAATCTCTTTTATCAACTGATGTTTGAATTCATCGAACTGTCCGCCATCGCTCAGTTCATCGTACCGCTTCCAATAGTCTAACTTCGGGAGCAGATCCTTCATATATTCCCGCGCCTGTTCCTCCGGAAATTCATCCGTCACCATATGCTTGACTGCAACATCGATCAAATCATCCATATTACTGTATGTATACATGCCATCTGCATAGCACCATTTGCAATACGATTCATTCATTGTCCCATCCCGGTCATGCCCGATGATCTCATCCTCGAGCGGCATGCCACAGCACTGACAGATCAATCTTCTCGGTTGTCCAAGCAGTGTATTGATTGAGACATCAAATACTTTCGACAGCAGCTTTAACGTATCCGTATTCGGCACGGTTTCGCCATTCTCCCAGCGCGATACTGCCTGTCTTGTCACCATGATTTTCTCGGCTAATTCATCCTGCGATAATCCCTGCTTCGTGCGAAGTTCCAAAATCACATTTTTTGTTTCCATCCCATTCACCAACATGATGCTATCTTAACAGACAACCGCTTACGATAAAAGCAACCTGCTGTTTCCCCTTAGATGTTCTCCGTATACCGGCAATCCGGAAATCCCTTACAGCCCCAGAACTCACCGAATTTTCCTTTTCGTTTTACCATCGTCATTCCACATTTCGGACAGATCTTGACATTCTGCCGTACATCCATCGTTCCTTCCCCAGACAATTCTTTTCCAAGTAATTCAAATACCTTCTGGTTCATCTTACAGTCTGTCAGTGCACGGTGCGCACCCACCGTAGAGATGCCATAATAGTTCGCAAGATCACCCAGTCTCCGATGCTTCCAATCCGGGAATACGATTTTTGCAAGGCGCAATGTATCCACGAAATCATTTGGAAGTACCACCCCCATATATTTCTCGAAGTCCCGATACAGAAATTTCATATCAAACGAGGCAATATTATGTCCAACCAGAATATCGTTTCCGATAAATGCAAGGAACAATGGTAACACTTCTTCAAACTCCGGTGCATCTGCCACCATCTCATCATAGATGTGATTAACCGCACTCGCACCATACGGAATTGTTCGTCCCGGATTTACAAGTGTGCTGAATTCATCGATGATTTTACCGCCGCGCACCTTCACGGCTGAGATTTCAATTACCTCATCGTAGTTTGCAGAGATTCCGGTTGTCTCCAGATCATATAACACATAGTCCGGTACATATTTATTTAATTGTTTTCCTCTTTGGTTGCTCATTTGTAAGTCCACTTGTTCTCATTTACAACACTTTATGTATCTCATCCCCATTTACCGGAGACAGACATCGGTGTTCCAGTTCATTTACCACGATCAGCTTCTCTTTTTTCTCTGTCACAACACCGATCACGGCGGCTTCCATTTCCTGCTCTGTCAGATATTCCACCAGCTTCTCTCCATCTTCCACGACTACAAACAGGCAACCGGTTGCATCAAGCAGATACGGATTGATATTGAAGAACTCGCAGATTTCGATTGTCTCCTGCCGGATTGGTATATCCACATGCTGTACCTCAAAGCCCTTATCCATCCAGACGCCCATCTGCCACAAGGCACCATAGACACCGCCGGACGAGCCATCGTGCATATAGCAGATATCCATGCCGGAATCCGCAATCTTCCGTGCCACGTCCGCAATGCTATACGCATCTTCCTTGACGCTTGCCATATCCAGATAGAAATCCGGGAACCGCGTATGCAGTTCTTCCCGCTTTTCCTTCAGTATTATATCCGCGCCCATCAAGCCTGCCTGTCCGACCATTACGATATCATAGCCCGGCTTGATCTTCTTTTTATTTGCACAGTAATCGCCTGCTGTTCCTAGCATTGTCACAACAAACTGCGCCCGCGCAAACACTTCAGACACCTGGGTGTGACCACCTAAGATCTGTATGCCCTTTGCTTCTGCATAAGAATTGAAATCCGCCATATAGCCTTTGATCCATGATTCCTTTACATTCTGTGGAAGAAGCATCGTAAGACGAGCCCCCTCGATCTGTCCGCCGGAGCACGCAAAATTATTCATCGCTTTCACCCACGCGATCCACGGCGTATCGCCAATACCATCTGCACTTACACTTCCGTGCAAATTCGCATAATCATTTCCGACTGCTGCCGATACCGAAAGCTTCGGATTCAATCTTCGTATATGTTTAATCACCGAACGCGACAGATAGCGCTCCGGCAAACTTCCTTGTTCCATTCGTTCTTCTCCTTATATCTTACATCATCACGTAATCGCCTGATAATCTACACACATCACTGTACTTCATTATACCAGGCATATATTTATTCCGATTCATCCTATCCAATATACGCATCCTATTCATCATAATTCCTTACGAAGTATATCCACCGTATGTGCTCCTGCTCCGATCAGATCCAGCCTCTCACACACCTTCAACTGATATGCCACGAAAAGCTCGTAGCTCTCCTCGCTTAACTGATTCACAAACGGACGGATATAATTGGCTGGTCCATCCGGGGACAAAATCTTCTCCCGCTTCAATCCAACCGCTTCGTTGTAGCCGTCAATGTCCTCAATCCGTTCGAATGCATACAGACTATCCGCTGCAGGTACCGTATGATACGATGCATCCAATGTTCCATTCTTCACGCTTTCCTCCAGATGGTTCTCCTGAATACCATATACGACCACGGCATACTCATTCATCACATAGGCGACTAATATAATCCCGCCCGGTTTCGTCACGCGTTTCGCTTCGGAGAGCGCCTGAATCTTCTCCTCCTTCGTCATCAGATGATACATCGGTCCGAAGAGGAGTGTCAGATCATAGGTGTTATCTTCCAGCTTCTTCAGATGCAGCGCATTTCCCTGCATCGCATGCACGTTACTGTTTTTCTGCTTCAATATTCCCAAATTATGCTTCACCAGCTCCACAGCCGTCACATCGTAACCTTCCTCACAGAGTGCCACGCTGTAACGTCCGGTTCCGGCACCGATATCGAGAATCCTGATATCTTCCCGGTTCGTGACCTTCAACTCCTGCATCCGCACATCCAGATAATCATGAATATATTTCATCGTGATGCGGTACTCGATTTGCCCATGCCTTGAATTTAATCGTTTTTCCTCATTGAATTTATTGTAATATTCTTCGATCTTGTTCATTTCTTTTTCAACTTTCTTATCGTCTGGCTCCGTCCGGTTACTCTGCACATTTCACATATGCACCATCTGCAAGCTCTGCGATTCTCACTCCGATTCCCATTCCGAATATACTGTTTTCGGTATCAATCACCAGAAGCGGCAACTCATTTTTCCTCAAATCCTCCGCTGCCTGATACACCAGCTTTACCGGATTCCCATGTTCTGTATCATAATTGGACTTGCCATCCGTAATCAGCACAGTGAGATGGATATCCTCTGGATATTTGCGGCGATCCGTCAACTGTACCTGTTCTGCCAAACGCAGCCCCATCGCAAGTGGTGTATTGCCCTTTGCTTTCAGCCCCCGCATGTTCTCTGCCGCGACATCCACGCTCTTTGTAAATGGCAGCTTCACCGTGGCATGCTTATCTCCAAATAAGATTAGTCCCACCCGGTCGCGGTCACAATAGGCTTTTTCAAGCATTGCCATCACTGCGCTTTTTGCAAATGCAAGGCGTTTGTTCGCACCCTGCGACCGGCTGGCATCCACAACAAAAAGTACGGTACTGTGCTTCTTGTTGCGATATCGTTTCATACGCAGATCTTCTGGCATGATCTGTCCCTGAAGTCCGTCTTTCTCCATGTGGCTTCCACGTTCCACACATGTCCGGATCGTCGCCGGGATATCAACATCCGAAAGGCCGCACATTTTCCTTTCTGCTTCGGATGGCACCACAGATCCACTGTGCTTTCCTTTTTTTATCTTTAATTGTGCCGCACGTTTCTGTGCAAACGGAAGCTCCAGAGATGCCATCATCTCATCTAGTACTTCTATAATCGAGCGTTCCCTTCCACTTTGCTCAACCGGGAGAAATATTTCCTCCTGCATATCCACATTTTTCTGCTTCGCAGAGTCTAGTCTCCCTCCCCGGATGTCTCCGATTCACGTTTCTCTCCTTTTCGGGACAATATCTGTTCCATCATCTCCGGATTCATCTGCCCGTTATCCAACGGATTTTTATGCATACGGTGCGGCAGTACATACTGTGCCGCTCTGGAGATATCTTCCTTTTTGACCCGTTTTCTTCCTTCATACGCTGCGATTGTCTTTGCTGTTTTCACGATTCCGATATCTGCGCGGTGTCCGTCTGTACCATAAGCAATACAGATCTCTGCGGACAGACGCAGAAGTTCCCGGCTCATTGTCACCTCCGGCAAAAGTGCTCTGGCTCTGTCGATCTTCGTGCGCAGACGCGCCTGACGTTCCTCGAATCTCTTACAAAATACCAATGCATCCTGTTCATAGGCAAGGCGGTTTTTGACAATCCGGATTCGCTTGTCTACATCCTCCTCTGCTGTCACATCCACAACCATTCCAAACCGGTCAAGCAGCTGTGGTCGAAGATTTCCCTCCTCTGGATTCATCGAACCGATCAATATGAACTTTGACGCATGCGTACAAGAGATTCCTTCCCGCTCCACTGTATTTCTGCCCGTTGCCGCTGCATCCAACAGCAGATCCACGATATGGTCATCGAGCAGATTTACCTCATCAACATACAGGATATTTCCATCTGCTTCCTTCAGAAGTCCCGGCTCAAATTTCTTCTCTCCGTCCTTCAACGCCGCCTCAATATTGATCGTTCCTGCAACACGATCCTCCGTTGCATTTGCTGGAATCTCCACAATTTTCAGTTTATGCATGAGGTTCGGGATTGCACGGACGACAGTCGTCTTGGCAGTTCCCTTCTGTCCCCGGATCAAAACACCGCCAAGTGCGGGATTAATGAGATTCAGCACGATTGCTTCCTTCATCTTCTCCTGACCGACAATCGCCGTGAACGGATATACATTGTCTATCTTTTTCCTTTGCATCTTACTCCTCTGCCTCTCCTTCTGCCTCGATATAAGCCTCCCGGATCGATTCTAACTCTTCCTCGGTTGCCTGATAATACCCTCGATGATTTGCTTCCATAAGGCGTTCCATCATCTTCATATACGCCCATTTGTTACTCTTAGTCATCTGCCTGCGCAGTTCTTCATCCGCCACATAACAACGCGTCATCTCCGAAAATGTCTGGCTGTCCACTGCATCCGTCGATGCCGCAAATCCCATCACATTTTCAAACCGCTTTTCAATCTGCTGCACGCCATGATAGGTATGCCGCATCATGCCCTCGATCCATGCAGGATTCAACAGGCGCGTTCTTATTCCCCGGTTCAGCGCTTCCTGGATATCCTGTACCTTGACGTCTTCCCCGACGGTATCTGCGACAAGCATCACCGGCTTTTCGCCCTTCTGGTTTTCCACCGCCTTTGAAAGTCCACCATAGAACTCATAATAATGATCGAGATCGGTGAGTTCATATTCCACGTTGTTCCGTATCTGCGAGATGTAGTCTACATTTTCATATTGATGTTTCAGTACGCTGGCTGCTGCCTCGCCTCTGTGCCGGTACGAATACGCATACGAAAGATCCGCTGTAAAGCCTGTTCCAAGCTCCTCCGCTGCTTTCCAGCTTCCTTTTTTCACAACATCCGTAAGACGCGTCGCATATTCTCCCTCCTTCGGGCCGAAGATCCGGCAGGACGCCATCTCCCATGCCCGTGTCTCGTCCATTCCCTGCTCTTTCATCAGTGTATGCGCCAGTTTTCTCGTATTTGCCGCAAAATAATTTGCCTCATCCGGCTCATCCAACGCAAGAATCTGTTGTAGCATTTCATTCAGGTTATCTACCAGATTCGGATACATATCCCGAAAAAAGCCACACATATGGATCACCACATCCATACGCGGTCTTCCAAGCTCCTCCCGCGGAATAATCTCCAGACGGTCATCAAAGCTCGCACGATCCGTCCTTAGACGGAGTCCCAGATAATATAAGATCTGTCCAACTGTCTCACCCTGACTTCTGGATGTCTCCAATCCCCAGAGAATCACAGCGGTTGTATCGGGATAGCTGCCTGTCTGCTTTTTATATTGTTCCATGGCAAGCTGTGCGGCCTTTGCGCCCCGGTCATATGCCGTTTTAGTCGGAACAAGCCGGGGATCAAACTGCACAAGATTTCGCCCGGATGGAAGGATATCTGGATTTTTCACCACGTCTCCCGCAGTTCCAACAGGGACATATTCCCCATCTAAAGCATGCAGAAGTCCCTGTGCCTCCTCCGCATTCATCACATGCAAGCCATCCGTGATCAGACTATTTTCATATTCATACAAATATTCCTCGATCTGCTCAAGATCCCCTGTACATCCACATGCCTCTGCCAGATGGTCAATCTGGTTCATCAGATCATCGCAGCGTTCCGGTGCACTCTGCATACTCTCCCTATACTCAGCGATCGTCTCTTTTAATTCCTGCAATTCACCATATATTCCGCTTTTTTTCAAAGCAGGCGCCTGATAACTGATAATCGTAGCATGCGTTCTCCGCTTGGCGATCATCGCTTCCGAAGGATTCCCGATATAGTAATAATAAAAATGCGGAGCTGTCCCGATCAGACGGTCCGGCCAGCATTGTCCCATCATGCCATTGTCCTTACCCGGCAGGAATTCCAAAGTCCCGTGTGTACCGAAATGAATCACTGCATCCGCGCCAAATTCTTCCCCTATATAATGGTAAAATGCCTGATATGCCTTCGGTGGTTCCTGATTCCGGTCATGGTAGTTCTCGATGATATCCGCTTTACTGTCTCCGTCCTGCCGCAACGGCTGTAACCCAAGAAATACATTTCCACATCGAATCCCCTTCACTGGATAGTCCTCACCATCCAGCCTGTATGTAATCGCAGCCTCGGCCTCGTCACTCCACTGTGGCACATTGCAGTTTCCATCCATCACGAACGCTTCCCGAAGCTGTTCCGCAGTCAGGGCTTCCACCTGATATCCCGCCTGTTTTAACTGCTTCAACGCTTCTGCCGCAGACGCAAAGGTATCAAGAAATGCCGCGGATGCAACATTGCTTTCGCCCGGCGGGTAATTGTAGAACACGAACGCCAGCTTCTTATCCTGATTGGTCAGCTTCTGTAACCTCAGATATCCTTCCAGCCGTGTCACAAGTGTATCAATCCGTTCTGTGATTGGCTGCAATTCGGATACCGTCGCATCACCCATCACGCCAACCGGAAACGTGAGGATTCCCCCATCTAATTCCGGCAGCAACATACTGATCAGGAACTCGCCCGGATTGACCGCCGATGCTTCCTGCCATCTTTGCTCTGTGATTTTCGTCAGGCAGAATGGCTTGATATACGGCACCTGCAGTTCCTTCAGAATCTGCACTGCACCGTCTGCATTTCCGCCCATCGGACCTGCCCCAAGCCGGAATGGCATCGTATTGATCACCGCGGATACCGGGTACTTCTTCTGGCAGAGATAACTCTTTAATTTCTCCTGATCACGATCCTCATTCTGTGAGAATGCAATCGGAAGTATGTTATATTTTTCTCTTAATTTTTCACAAATGATACGCACGATTGGCAGATAATCGTTCGGATATGCATGTCCGTAAAACAAAAATGCTATCGTATCCCTGCCTTTGTCATACGGATTTTTCTTCCAATATTTATCCAGTACGTCCTCGCAAACAAGCGAAAATGGATCTTTCAGATAGATTCCGTACCGCATCGTACAAGGCTTTTCCTTCGGCAGAAAGCTCCTGCCACAATATCTTCGTAAAATCAGATAGAAAAACGATTCAATATCCGTGTAGGTTGCCTGCTGCCAGTAGTCCATCAACAGGAATACCTGCTTCATATCCTTCGTCATGCCAAATGGAAGGACATTTCCAAGGATCATCGCCATTCTTCGTATCCGGCGCATCTTCTCTAACGCACTGGCTGTCGGTTTTTTGTTTTCCTTCGTATCCGCTTGCTTAGCTTCCTCCTCTGACACATCTCCTGTCTGCGGTTTCTTCTGGGAGGACTTCATCATTTTACCCATTGCTTCCATGGAAAATGTTCCGAGGCGCAGATATTCACGCAATTCGTTACCAATCACAATCCGTTGTCCCCGGCACTCCTCTAAACCGCGTCTGACAATCTCCCGCAACGCCTCTGAAACGCCCATCAGGTCAATGATTGCAACATCCGCCTCACGGACTGCATTCTCCAGAATCTCCGGATGCATCAGATATTTGTTTTCCATTCCTGCCACATAAAAGACTGCAAAATCAATTGCATCCTCCGGGTATTTTTTTGCATATTCTTTTTGAAATATCTGGATCTGTGAAAGTGCAGATACGGACACTGCAATGATTGTAATTTTCATCTGATTTCTCCTATTTTAAGTCGTACATTTATTTCTGGCATATACATCAGATTTTATCATTTACGTGCCGCATATACAAGCCATTTCTCCGCTTACCATATCTCCTCCTGGCGCTTTTCCGGCTGAAAATGTTCCTTTGCAAATCCCATATCCTGCACTAGCTCCAGCGTACCGAGATACTTCCCCTCTTTATCCCGTACCGCCATGTATCTGACAAGCATGCATTTTCCATTTTTGTCCATCCAGATTGGAACCTCGTCCAATGCCCCTGCACGGAACTCTCCAATAATTCTTCGCACGGTCGCTTCAATCTTCGGTGGGTGACAGGAAAATACTTCCCGGTCGATTGCCATCCCCGGACGTTTAAAATCCTTCGGTCCTTCATTGAAGAATCGATTGATATTGTCCACATCCACAAATGTGATTTCCATCGGAATCGTATTCAGAAGTGCGATCAACTGCGCAATCGTCAGATGCCCGCCCGGCATACGGATTTCCGTCTCTGTGAGCGACGTCTCCGGCACATATTGGTTATCCTCTGCCTTCTGCCAGATCTCCGGCTCCACGCCGAAACAAACCGCATAATCCTTCTGGTCATGGTAGATGCCGATCCACTCTTTCTCCGTGAAATTCGCCGCACAGTTCGGAAACAAAATATTTGCCTCTTTGTAGACCATCTCCTGTGCCCGTGCTACCACCGTTGCGAACCGCTCCTGCCATTCAGGTTCCTTATCATTCATCTTCGCAAGAAATGAGATTTCATCCCGGATCTCATCATCAACCGTCCACATCACACTTGCCGGTCCGGATATCCCATACCGTACATTCAAAACCGGATACAGAAGATCTCCCTTCTTCGCATAGTGAATGGAGATGCCACGCAACGATTCCAACGTCTTCTTATTCGCACTGCCATCTTTGATTTTCTCCTCTGCCTGCTCTAACAGCATAGCAAGAGCACCATTCTCATTTGCAAACAGCCACAGCGGATGTCCTTTGGTCTGTGCCAGCTCCCGCGTCTTTGACTCCCGTTCCTCCCGTAACACCGACGCATGCACTGCCCTTTCTGCATTCGCAATCTGTTCCTCCCGTGTCTTTCCATGGAAAAGTGCGGCATGCACATCACACAGCTTCTGCACATCAGAAAGCGGTGTTCCCTCCGCAAACATCTCCTGTTCTGCCTTCATGATCTCCGCAGGATCAACATCCTTAAATATTTCCACAAAATCTTTTCTTACTGTTTCCAGCGGTTCTCCATTTCCAAGCCGCTTCAAATATCCCTTCAATGTCTCGATTCGATCCTTCATACGAATTCCTCCATTTATTTGTGGAATTAGTATGTCTTTTTTCGTGATAAATCATTCCACCAAAGATCTTCTTCGTTATCATTGTAAAACACATTTTCATTAAGATATGAAAAATAATACGTTCCCTTATATTCGACCAGCACAACAGAGATTGTCTGCCAACAAGTAAGACCTGTAATCAGGTTTTCACGGATCGGTACATACATGCCTGCAATCTCAATATAATGTTTTGTTATTAAATATTCGTCATTCCAATATTCCTGATATACTTTTTCCCGAATTTGAAAATTATACTTTTCAAAATTTCCTTTTTGAACTGCCTTTTTGACTTTAATACGATAATTCATAATGTAAAAAAACGGGAACCACAAAGGGATCTCTATAAAGAAGAACGTTGATATAGCATCCGCCATCGTCCGTCCGGAAGGTGCCTGCGGCATAACTGTCACAGCAAGACTGGCAATCAATATCGCAATAGTAAAAAAAATTTCAAGGAACAATAAGAGCGCACATCCATTTTTTTCATTTCGTGTGTCCTCCACCTTATTCTGCGGACTGAGTAACATCTCGCGAAGTTTCATGTCTTCCGCAGTACTGATATGCTGTTTTTGCCCCATCGTCTGTATATCCTGTCTGTATTTATCTCTGATTTTTTTCCGGTTATGGATCACCGGTTTATCTAACCGGTCTGTCAAAATTTTTCTTTCATCATCATACATATCTCATTCTCCGTATCCTGATACACCAATTACCAAACAACAATCACCAATATCCGGAAAGCTGTTCTCGATCGCATATACTTCCCAATTATGAATGATCCTATCAGATACTATCACCCGGTTCTATCATAAACCCATCATAATACTGTTAAATCTATGCAAAAAATCCCGGTGCTTTCACACCGGGATTCGAACACACTCTCTATAATTGCCCTGGCAAGCTTATGCTTCCAGATACTTATCGATACTTGCAAGCTTCACGCAAAGCACGAAAATCTTCGATGCTGCTTCCATCTCTTCCACAGATGGGAACGATGGAGCAATACGGATATTGCTGTCTTTTGGATCTTTACCATACGGATAGGTTGCACCGGCGCCTGTCAGTACCACGCCTGCATCCTTACACATTGCAACGATCTTCTTCGCACAGCCCTCGAGTGCATCAAAAGAAATAAAATATCCGCCGAGTGGCTTTACCCACGAACCGATCTCCAATCCTGTAAGCTCCTGATCAAATGCATTTAAAACTGCCTCGAACTTCGGACGTAAGATATCCGCATGTTTCTCCATATGTGCCTTCAGTCCATCAATATTCTTGAAGAATCTTGTATGACGGAGCTGATTGATCTTATCATGACCGATTGTCTGTACGGTTAACTGCTGCTTGATAAATTCTACATTTGTTGTAGAAGTTGCGATTGCAGAAACACCGGAACCAGGGAATGTGATCTTTGATGTCGAAGCAAACATATATGCCATATCCGGTTTCCCGGCCTTCGCACACTCCTCTAAGATATTCGGGATTTCTGCCTGCTGATCCTTATACAGATGATGGATGCAGTATGCATTATCCCAGAAGATACGGAAGTCTTCGGCTGCCGGCTTTAATGCTGCAAATCTTCTTACCACCTCATCGGAATATACGATTCCGGTTGGATTTGAATATTTCGGCACACACCAGATACCCTTCACTGCGGCATCGTTATTTACGTATTTCTCAACCAGATCCATATCCGGTCCATCGGAATTCATCGGGATGTTGATCATCTCAATGCCGAAAAACTCTGTGATTTTAAAATGTCTGTCATATCCAGGTACCGGGCAGAGGAACTTGACCTTATCCAGCTTGCACCAAGGAGTCGAACCATTGACACCGTGTGTCATCGAACGGGAAACTGTATCGTACATAACGTTCAGACTGGAGTTACCATATACGATGATGTTCTCCTTCTTGACTTCCATCATGTCTGCCATAAGCTGACGACACTCTCCGATACCATCCAGATCTCCATAGTTTCTTGTATCATTTCCAAGCAAGGTACGCATATCAGATTTGCTATTAATCTCATCTAACATCTGCATGGAAAGTGCCAGCTGGGAAAATCCAGGCTTTCCTCTTGCCATATTGAGGTTCAGGCCTTTTGCCTGTTCTTCCTTGTATTCCTCCATAAGAGCGGCTTTTAATGTCAATAACTCGTCTTTACTCATATCCTTGTATTTCTTCATTTCAGCTACCTTATACCTTTCACATTTATTTGCATCGTATAAATTATGCATTTAAACCGACTGTTTACTATTTTATAGACATTTCCCGCAAAAAACAAGAGTTAAATTGATTTTTTTCTATATTTTTTCTCTATATTCAAGGTATTTACTTTAGATTTTTATGTATCTGCTATTTTCATGTGTTCATAACAGATTTTATATCCTCTCCATATAATCATTTATACCTTTAATCATTTATACCTTCCTGCAGCGACAAAACGCCCTGCCATATGGAATACATCCCATACAGCAAAGCGTTTATCTGTGGTTTATATGTTTTTATTTTGTATATAACAAATTCTTATTGGTTCCAATCAATCCGATTATTCCTCATAAGGAAGAACTGCTCCATCGTAAGTATCGTTGATGTATTTCTTCACATCGTCAGACTTCAATACATCTACCAATGCCTTAATCTTTGCACTGTCCTCGTTTCCTTCCTTCACTGCGATTACATTTACATATGTCTTAGCAGCTTCAGAATCACTCTTCTCATAAGCAAGGGCATCCTTTCCTACAGAGAAACCGGCAGCAAGTGCATAGTTACCATTCAATACGACAAATGCTGTCTCATCAACAACTCTGGCTACCTGTGCAGCCTCAAGCTCAACAATCTTTACATTATGTGGATTCTCAGCGATGTCATTGACCGTTGCGTTGATACCTGCGCCATCCTTCAATGTGATGATGCCATTATCCTGCAGAAGAAGCAATGCTCTTGCCTCGTTTGTTGTATCGTTTGGTACTGCGATAGAATCGCCGTCTGCGATCTCATCCAAGCTCTTCTTTGTTCCCGGATAGATACCGAATGGCTCATAGTGGATCTTACCTGCAACAGCAAGGTGTGTGCCCTTCTCCTCATTGAAGCTTTCCAGATATGGTACATGCTGGAAGTAGTTGGCATCGAAGTCTCCGCTTTCTACGACTTCGTTTGGCTTTACATAGTCATCAAAGACAGTCACCTGCAGATCATAGCCCTGCTCCTTAAGCTTATCCTTTGCATACTCCAGAATCTCAGCGTGTGGTGTTGCAGATGCTGCAACTGTGATTGTCTTATCGTCCTCGCCGCTCTTTCCGCAGCCTGTGAGTGCTCCTACCAAAAATGCACCTGTCAGTGTCAGTGCGAGTAATTTCTTAATTGATTTCTTCATAATTCATGTCCTCTCTTTCCTGTTTTTGTAATCATTGAAAACTTTTATAAAATGATCCATTACTTTATATATAAGCAGGTTCCGGTGTGCACATTCCGATACCCGCATATATTGCACATTATTTTCTGCGATCCAGACGGTTTGCAACGAACATGCCAACCGACTGGAATACCTGTACGATCACGATCAGTAACGCCACCGTAACAAGCATGATGTCTGTCTGATACCGGTAATATCCGTAACGGACTGCGATATCACCAAGTCCGCCACCGCCGACTGCACCTGCCATTGCGGAATATCCAAGGATGGTTCCGATTGCAATCGTTGCGCCTGTGATCAGGGAAGTTCTCGCCTCAACAAGCAATACCTTGAAGATGATTCTGCTGTTGCTTGCGCCCATTGCCTTTGCTGCTTCGATGACTCCATAATCGACTTCCTTCAACGAAGACTCTACCATTCTTGCGATAAACGGAATCGCCGCTGCCGTCAGTGGGACGATCGTTGCGGTAGAACCATAGCTTTTTCCAAGCAACAGTCTTGTAAATGGAATCAGCAGGATCAATAAAATCAAAAACGGTATGCTTCGTACAATATTCGCAATCACATCCAGAATCTTATATACCACCTTGTTTGGCTTCAATCCCTCTTTGTCTGTGATACAAAGGAGAATTCCCATCGGCAGTCCAAATAAATATCCAAATACAGTTGAAACAACTGTCATGTATAACGTCTCAAGAATACCTGTTCCAATCATGGAACGAACCTGTTCTGTCCACATTAGAACGCACCTCCTGTCTTTGTCTCCGACAACTCTTCTATCTCAAGTCCCCGGTCAATCAGATACTGTTCCATCGCTTTCACATTCGTGGAACCATTCGGAATCTCCAATATCATCTCTCCCTTTGCCACGCCGCCAACATTCTTGGTTGCAGCTTTCAGGATGTTGATTGGCTCCTTAAATGTCAGGATCATATTTGCAATGACCGGTTCAAATGCGGAGTTCTCTGTAAATACGATTCGTATCTTCGTTCCGTCCTGAATCTGACTTGCTGTCTGCTGATCGTCACCGGTGGTATCTCCACCATCGTCCTTTCTGAGCAGTTCTCTTGCCACCTCTGACTTTGGATGATTGAAGATTTCCACAGTACTTCCGTTCTCGACCACCTGTCCATCCTTCATAATTGCTACCCGGTTACAGATTTCCCGGACTACTGCCATCTGGTGTGTAATTACGACGATCGTAATGCCAAACCGTTTGTTGATATCCTGCAGCAAAGCGAGAATCGAAGAAGTTGTCTGTGGGTCTAACGCACTCGTTGCCTCATCACACAGAAGAATCTGCGGATCGGAAGCTAAAGCTCTTGCGATTGCCACACGCTGTTTCTGTCCGCCGGATAACTGAGATGGATACGCTTTCGCACGATCCTTCAGACCTACGATATCCAGAAGCTCATAAGCTTTCTTCTTTGCCTCAACCTTCGACTTCCCCTGAATGAACAATGGGAAGCATACATTCTCCAATACAGACTTCTGCATCAGCAGATTGAAATGCTGGAAGATCATGCCGATATGTTCCCGCTGCTTGCGAAGCTCTTTCTCGGAAAGCTTGCTCAGATCCTTATCCTGCACGATCACCGTTCCCTCAGTCGGAACCTCGATATGGTTGATGCATCGTACGAGTGTACTCTTTCCTGCACCGGACATACCGATGATTCCATATATGTCTCCGGCTTCGATGTCGAGCGTCACATGCTTCAACGCGTCGATCTCGCCGTCTTTTGTCTGAAATTTTTTGGATACATCTTGTATCTGGATGATTGCCATAGACGTACTTCCTTTCCCTCGCAGGTTTTATACCCTACTTTTCCTATCTGATATACTATTTATTTTCCTTTCATGGTTTCAGATTATAACGTGCTTCCTCTGTTATGTCAATACAGACAGCCATACATAAAAATGATTGTTTGTTATAATCTATTCCTATACCAAAAAGACTACGCAATACTCATATTCCTGAATATTGCGCAGTCTCATTTGTTTTCTTATATTGTTTTTGCGACTCTCATGTGCAACTCTTACTTTGCATCCAGAATCTCTCTTGCAATTTTTTGCTGTTCGTCCGTTGGAGGATCGATTCCTTCCAGCTTATAAGGGATTCCAAGGCGCTCCCACTCCTGAATTCCAAGCTTATGGTATGGCAATACCTCCACCCGGTCAACCGTCTTCAAAGTCCTGATAAACTCAGCCGTCTTCTTCAGATCTGCTTCGTCGGTTGTTATGCCCGGCACAAGGACATGTCGAATCCACATATGCTTTCCCTGATCGGAGAGATACTGTGCCAAGTCTAATATATTCTTATTCGAGAACCCTGTCAGCTCCCGGTGTTTGTCGTCCTCAATCTGCTTGATATCAAGCAGGAACAAATCAGTGAGTGCCATCAGTTCATTGAACTTCGAGAAGAAAGGCTCCTCTCTTGTAAATGGATTACCCGCTGTATCAATCGTTGTGTGAATCCCCTGTGCTTTTGCAAGCTTGAAGAATTCAATCAAAAAGTCCATCTGCAGAAGCGCTTCGCCTCCACTAACGGTTATTCCTCCGTCGCCCTTCCAATAAGGCTTATAACGAAGTGCCTGCTTGAGCAGATCTTCCGGAGTTCTCGCTTCAACCTTGACGCCTTTATCTAGTAGCAGTTTTGTGTTCTCTTCAATTTTCTTTTCGAGTTCTTCTCGTTCTTTATCATCCGTTGTGTCTGCATAGAGCTTTGTGTAATCGGTTACCAGATTCCACGTCTCCGGGTTATGACAGTATTTACAACGCATCTTACAGCCTTGCAAAAATACTACAAATCGGATACCTGGTCCATCTACGGCTCCAAAGCTTTCTGTTGAATGAATATAACCTAAAATCTGTTTCTTCTCCGGCATGTTCCACCTCTAACAATTTTATTTTTATAAAAAGTCCCGGAGATAGTATCTCCGGGACTCCAGTGAATTACTTATCTATCAAAAACATTTTTGACAAACTTCTAATTAAAGTGAGTCATGGAATGTTCTGTTGATAACATCGAGCTGCTGCTCACGTGTAAGAGAGATAAACTTAACAGCGTATCCAGATACACGGATTGTGAAGTTAGCGTACTCTGGCTTATCTGGGTTCTCCATAGCATCCAGAAGCTTATCCTTACCGAATACGTTTACGTTCAAGTGGTGAGCGCCCTGATCGAAGTAACCATCCATAGCGCTTACAAGCTTCTCAGCTCTCTCAGCCTCATCATGACCAAGTGCAGATGGGTTCATTGTCTGAGTATTTGAGATACCATCCAAAGACCACTCATAAGGAATCTTAGCAACTGAGTTCAGAGATGCAAGAAGTCCTGATGTCTCAGCACCGTAGCTTGGGTTAGCACCTGGAGCAAATGGTGTCCAAGCACGTCTACCATCTGGAAGGTTACCTGTGAACTTACCATATACTACGTTAGATGTGATTGTAAGGATAGATGTTGTAGGCTCTGAATTACGGTATGTGTGTCTCTTCTTGATGTCTGTAAGGAACTCATGAAGCAGCCATACACCGATATTATCTGCTCTGTCATCATCATTACCATACTTAGGGAACTCGCCTTCGATCTCGAAGTCTTCTGCAAGTCCTGTCTCTGCGTTACGGATAACCTTAACCTTAGCATACTTGATAGCTGAAAGGGAATCGATAACGTGTGAGAATCCGGCAATACCTGTAGCAAATGTACGACGTACATCTGTATCGATCAATGCCATCTCTGCTGATTCATAGTAGTACTTGTCATGCATGTACTGAATCAGGTTCAGGATATTTACATAAAGTCCTGCTAACCAGTCAAGCATCTGCTTGTACTTAGCAAGTACTTCATCATAGTCAAGGTACTCAGAAGTAATAGGAGCGTAGTCAGGACCTACCTGCATTGGCTTGCCTGTCTTCTTGTCAAGGAACTTCTCATCCTTACCACCGTTGATAGCGTACAGGAGACACTTAGCAAGGTTTGCACGAGCTCCGAAGAACTGCATTTCCTTACCTGTCTGTGTAGCAGATACACAACAGCAGATTGAGTAATCATCGCCCCAGATTGGCTTCATTACATCATCGTTCTCGTACTGGATTGAGCTTGTTCTTACAGAAATCTTAGCAGCATATGTCTTGAAGTTGTTAGGCAATGCTGAAGAGTAAAGTACTGTAAGGTTTGGCTCTGGAGCAGGTCCCATATCCTCAAGAGTATGAAGGAATCTGTAGTCGTTCTTTGTAACCATTGAACGTCCGTCCATACCAATACCACCGACTTCAAGTGTAGCCCATACAGGGTCACCTGAGAACAGCTCGTTGTATGACTTAATTCTTGCGAACTTAACCATACGAAGCTTCATTGTGAAGTGATCGATAAGCTCCTGAGCCTGAGCCTCTGTAAGCTTACCAGCCTTAATATCTCTCTCGATATAGATATCAAGGAATGTAGATACACGTCCTACGGACATAGCAGCACCATTCTGTGTCTTGATAGCTGCAAGGTATCCGAAGTATAACCACTGAACAGCTTCCTTCGCATTTGAAGCTGGCTTAGAAATATCATAGCCGTATGACTGAGCCATAACCTTCATCTCCTGAAGACGTCTGATCTGCTCTGTCAACTCTTCTCTCTGACGGATAATATCATCATACATATTACCATCGCCACAGTTAGCCTTATCTTCCTGCTTCCAAGCGATCAGCTGATCAATACCGTAAAGAGCGACTCTTCTGTAATCACCAACGATACGACCACGACCATAAGTATCTGGCAAACCTGTTACGATATGTGTATGACGAGCTGCCATCATCTCTGGTGTATAAGCATCAAATACTGCCTGATTGTGTGTCTTGTGATAATCTGTAAAGATCTTGTGGAAGTTCTCGTTTGGCTTGTATCCGTACATCTCGAGTGCTTCCTCAGCCATCTTGATACCACCATAAGGCATAAATGCTCTCTTAAGTGGCTCGTCTGTCTGAAGACCTACGATCTGCTCAAGATCCTTTGTCTCTGGATCAATGTAACCAGGACCATATGCTGTAATGCTGGATACAACATCTGCGTCCTCCTTCAATACACCACCGTTGTCTCTCTCTGCCTTCTGAAGAGCCTGAAGCTTATCCCAGAGCTTGTTCGTAGCATCTGTTGGTCCTGCAAGGAAGCTCTCGTCTCCATCATAAGGTGTGTAGTTGTTCTGGATGAAGTCTCTTACGTTGCACTCTTCCTTCCAGAGTCTACCTGTGAATGATTCCCATTCCTGGTTCTGTAACATAATAGTTTCTCCTTTCAAATTATTTATATTATGTTTTATATTAGATGTAATATAAACTCTGACTGTATTATACAAAATGTTTCAAATAAAATCAATAATCCCTATCATTTTTATTGTTTTTCTTTTCGTACATTCAGCCGTCTATCCGCTCAATTTTAAAGACATTCAGCGTATCGACATCCGGGCATGCGAAAACAGCGGTGCCCTTCTCCTGTCCCGGTATCTCGCCGCCATAGCGCAGGATATCCACATATGGAAATGCGACATGCATCGCCATCGGGCAGAGCTTTCCACGCTCCGTATCAAAATCATAAGAATCACCGATCTTATGTCCTCTGTGACAGCCCTTTTCGCCCTTCTGGTCGATCAGTGTAATCCGGATCTTCGGTCTTGCCATCAGTCAAGCACCTCCATACAGGTTTCCAGCGGAATTCCCTTATATTTATCCACGTTATCTGCATTTTGGCCGATCATGCTCTTCACGGCATCCATCGCCTCTGCGGTTGCCGTCTGCAGATCCTTGCCACTCATAAGCTTTCCGATAAATACGGCGGAGAAAATATCTCCCGTTCCCGGGAAATGTACTGGAATTTCTTCGAAATCAACCTTAAAATATTCTTCCTTCTTGTGGTCATATCCGACAACCGATCTGCAATCTGTGCCCGCGATCTTCGCACTTGTGATCACAATCGATTTCGCACCGAATGCACGAAGCTTGTCGATCATCGTATGATACTCTTCCTCTGTCACGCCATCTTCCTTATATGGAAGCTCGGTCAGATATGCCGCCTCAGTATAGTTCGGTACGATATAGTCCGCAGCCGAAATCAGCTCACGCATCAAATCAATCGTCTCCTCTGTGATTCCGTTATAGAGCTTTCCCTCATCTCCCATAATCGGATCTGTGAAGATCGTCACACCTTTTTCCGCCCGTGCCTTACAGAACTCGGTCACAAGCTCGGTCTGCTCCTTCGACACGATAAATCCGGTTGAGATTGCATCGAATTCAAATCCAAGCTGTTCCCAGACAGCGATTGCATTTTTCATGTAATCGGTTGTATCCAGGATGTCGAACTTACCGTAATCAAGTGTGTTCGACACGATTGCCGTCGGTAGGTTAAATACCTCGTATTTCATATGGGAAAGCACCGGAATCATCGCGGATAACGCAACCTTTCCATAGCCAGCCATGTCGTTGATCAAAAGTAATTTCTTGCTCATTTTGTGTCTCCTTTTTCTAACCTTTATGCCAATTCGCATTTCATCATAGCATATTTTCTGTCAGAAAAAAACACAAAAAGTATTAACTGATTTTCTTCCATTTCATGGATGAAAGCAATGGTTTGTAGTACATGCGGCTTGCAATAACCGCCTCTCCGTTATCCATCATAATCTTCCCACGGCTGCCTGAAATCGAAGCAATACTTGATATCCTATCTGTATTTACAAGCATGGATTTGGATGCCCGGGTAAAATCATACGCATTTACCTTCTCTTCAATCTGGTAAAGGCGATTCTTTATCTCATAAATTTCCTGTTCCGTATAGGCAAACACTTTCTCTCCTACCGCCTCAAAATACAGGATTTCATCCGTTGAAATCCGATATAATTCTCTATGTTCTCCATATCCTGTGATTTTGTTTGCATCGCCCATTTCTTTCACCCGTCTTTATCCTTTCTTCTATCCGTGGAAATCTCCCGTCTTCCAATTCACTGCCACATATGGCACGATCTTATCGTCGATTTTCACATAGACCTGATAGACATCATTTCCGATATATTCGTAATGATCCGGCACCACACCATACTCCTCATACAGCGTCTTCTCGAACTCTTCCTTCCACGAATCATCGGATGGCTCGCCTTCCTGTGACTGGGATTCCGTCGTCTTAGCTTCTGTCGCAGCGGGTTCCGTCTTCCCTGTATTCGAACCTTCTGACTGTAATGTGCTGTCCGGGGTATTGCTCTCCGTAACAGATTCGGTCGTAGTTTCATTTTCGGTGGTTGTCGTAACTTCCGTTGCTGCTTCCGTTGTAGTCACCGTCTCGCTGCTCACCTGGATGATATCGGTCGTATTATTATCACTCACATTGCTGCATCCCGCCAAAGCCACTACCATTGCCGTACATAAAATCCATGCTTTCTTTCTCATAGTTCTTTCCTTCTTTCGGTTGTATTATAACGATTGATATAAAAAGAAAATAGGCTTTTTTTCTATCTAAATGTGTCAATTCTTCAGATATTTTCCGATTTTCTTTTTATAACCTGCATCATACATCCGGCATGCATCATTTCTGCATCAATACTGTTACAATTTTATTTCTTTTCATAACCAGGTTCCATCCAGAAACGTGCGCCGCAAGACGCACTAAAAAATGACGTTATCCAAAGTAATGGATAACGCCATTTTGACTATCGATAGTTTCTATTTTGAGAGAAATGTTTTTGTTGTATTTGTAACAGCTCCCTTGTAATTATCCGAAGGTGCCTGTTCTCCTTTTTTCACAAGCACAACCTGAATTCCTTCGATTCTTTTATGCTGACCAGTTGTGCCAGTCATCTCTCCATTTTTGGCCCACTTCATCCAGCCGTACGTCTGTGAATGCACACGATAATAAATATCATAATGCTCTGCCATCTCACCATAAAGCTCAATCTGAATTGCCTCTAATCTCTTTGCATTTCCTGTTGTCCCGCAAAACTCACCATCTTTCTTCCATGTTGCAGATTTATTTGGATCGGCCTGCCATCCGATTGTCTGCACATGTGCATTGTAACAGATACCGCCTGTATAATCCTTGTTTTTAAGTTCAAGTTTCAAAGACTCTAATCGCTTTGCTTTACCTGTTGTTCCGGAAATATCTCCGTCATTCTTCCAGTTCTGCCATCCATATGTCTGAAGATGTGAACGATACTGAACATGTGCCCGATCTGAGCCTTCAACTGTTGCAGCTGTTGCAGCTGCACTTGCCATATAAGCTTTCTTTTCTGATGCTGTTACACCTTCGAACTTGTCTGGTACGCTTTCACCCTTCTTAACAACTACTACCTGGATTGCTTCAAGTCTCTTCGCGAGTCCTGCTGTACCGGCAGCCTCACCATTTTTTGCCCAATTCATCCAGCCATAGCCCTGTGCATGAACGCGGTAATATACATCGTATTTATCCCTGTCTGCACCTGTCAACTGAATCTTGATTGCCTCGAGTCTCTTCGCTTCACCTGTTGTTCCGCTGATTTCACCATTTGATGACCAGTTTAACCAACCATATCCTTGGCAGTGTGTTGTATACTGAATACCAAGATCTTCATTTCCCTCTACAGAAATTTTAATCGCTTCTAATCTCTTTGCCTTTCCTGTTGTTCCTGCCACTGCTCCATTCTTCGCTGCACTTTTATTCCATCCATAACTCTGTATATGTGTAGAATAAGATACTGTTACAGGCTTCACAATTGGGTTTTGTGGTGTCGGATTCTCCGGTGTCGGATTCTCTGGTGTCGGATTCTCCGGTGTCGGATTCTCCGGTGTCGGATTCTCTACCTCAACCAAAGAAATATTGTCAATTACAATTCTGTGCTGATCAGTAATCTGACCATCTACATTTCCCAAACAGATGCTGAGGAATGCCTTTGCGTCTGTCTCTTCTGTCATTATAAATTCTTCAGTAAACTTCTGATATTCACTTGTAAGTGTTACAATTCCATCATTTGCATCTTGATCATCGCTGTGCTCAGAGTATACCGGCCATCCAAGAGCCGCTCCACCCTGCATTACAACTCTGATTTTTCTATCAATGGTTGACTTAGCCTCATATGATAATTTATACTTCTTTCCTTTTTCCAGCAATACATTGTTCTGTTTAATCTGTATTCTCCAGTCATCCGCACCTGTATCATCTACAGTCACATCCAATGCATTATTTTCTTTTAAACTGTCAACAACAACAGTTGCTTTTGCTGCGCTGTCTACATATACTTCATATCCTGAAAGACTATCATTGAATGATCCGTTCTTAATCTTTGCATCTTCTACCATTTTTACATTATCGAGAGAGATTGCACCTTCGATTTTCAATGAAACTGTCTTGTCTGTAAACTTTGCTGTTGCAGGAATCTTTACAACATAATCTTTCTTTTCATTTCCTGCTTCAACATTTACTTTATATGTGTTTCCGCCAACAGTTGCAACGACAGTTGCTCCATTTTGCGCATACGCATCAAAGCTCAATGCATATGCTGTTCCTTCCTTAAATGCAAGATCTGACTGACTGATTGTTACACTTTTTCCTTCTGTGACCAATCTTCTTCCATCTGAAAGACCTGTTACCATAATATCTGCACCTTCTGGTGTTATATCCCAATATCCAAGATGGTTTATACCTTCCTGGAAAGATCCATTATAGATACAGCTTCCATTTGCAAGAATTGTCTTTTCTTCCTTTGCATTCGGATCTGGATCCGCAGTCTTCTTAACAACTACGTTCTGAAGAACGATATCGCCTGAACCTGCATTACCCATATTAAACTCTAAACGTCCATTCACATCGGAATCTGCCTTCATTACGAACTGTGTGCTGAAGTGCTTCATCTCCGTTGTAAGCTCTGGAACCAGGGTTTTCATATATGACTGGTATCCACGGTTTGGAGCCTTAACATCTACATTCATCTTACGATTCTCAGATGCTTTTGCATCAAAACTTACTTCATAAGTTGCACCCTTTTCAAAAGGAACATTTGCCTGTACTAACTGTACACTGTAATCAACAGTACCTGCATTTTCTGTCTTGATAACCATAGAGTTATCTTTGATTTCTGCTGTTGCAGCACCATCCAAAGCAGTTATGAATTTCCAATTTGTACCATCTGTCAAATCCTCTGCCTCTGCAAATGTGCTGTTCTTAATATAGTTTCCGCTTTCGTCTGGCTCGTTTGTAGGCTCAAACTTAACTTCTGGACGTGTTACATTCTCATCATAAGAATCTTTCTGATAGACTCTTACATAATCAACAACAAACGGATTGTTCTTAAAATTTGTTGTCTCGTTTGGATTTCCTACCCATGAACCACCAACTGCGAGGTTCAAAATAATGTAAAAAGGTTGATCGAAAGGTGCTGGATATGTAAGTGTTCCCTGTCCTTCTGTTGTGGAATGCCAGTTGCTTTCCTCATGATACTTTATTCCATCTACATACCATGTAATCTTGCCTGGTTCCCAATCACATGTAAATGTGTGGAAATCATCGGAGAACGACTTCTCACCATCTTTGATTGTATAGGTTCCCTGACTTTCTGCATGTGGATTTCCGTAATGTATGGTTCCGTACAACTTATTTGTATCCTGCCCCATAACTTCCATACAATCAATCTCACCGCATCTTGGCCACTGACCATATACATTCTCATCGTTAGCCATTAACCAGAATGCCGGAAGGTATCCCTGTCCATTTGGAACCTTTGCCCTTACTTCAAACCTACCATAGGTAAATGTCTTTAAGTTCTGTGTAGAGATACGACCAGATGTATAAGATTTCTTGACCTTTGTTCCAGCAGTTGCATTGTCACCAAATGCATTTGCCGGAAGCATGTTTGCAGTTGTTTCCACCAAACTAATATCGGAAATTGTTACTACAGATGCATCTGGAATCGATGTATCTCCAGTCTTACGCCCTAAAGAGAAATATAAAGTTGCTGTATCATATCCCTCTTCTGCGTATACGTCGATAGATACTGATTCTTCTTTTTCCGCTTGCAATGATTGTGTTTTTGCTCCATATGAGATATAATTATTTTCTTCATCACCCTGCACACCCGTTTCAATTGTACGAGCAACATCCGATTTTACTTTGTAGCTTAATGTGTAATGCTTTTTTGCTGCCAACTTAACAGTTTGTTTAAGTTGTACATGCCATAAGTCATTACCAGGATTGGTAATCGTATAAGTAATAGCCCCATCAGCAACAGAGCTCTGCGCAGATGCGTTACAACCATTACTTCCCCAGTTTGCAATTGTTTCAGTCCAATCGTCCATACCGGAACTGAAATCAGCGTTTGACAACAAATTCTGTCCATCAGTTGTAGATGTTGTCTCAACTTTTTCAACAGGAATGATATTCAGATAACCATCTTGTACCTTGATGTTTTCATCAGAATCTACATACTCCTGAAGCTCCCCGTTTACCCAGCCTTTCTCATGCTTTTCGACATTCCAAACCTTACGATCCAATTGATCGCCGTTAAAATCATCCTCAAATACCAGTTTGTACCCTTCATTGTCTTTGTCTGCTTCATCACTCAGACTTTCGTTTTCTTCTACAAGATCACTTTGTTCTGCCTGTACCTGAGTCGGTTCTTCCGCTGATACCCGAATTGGAGTCATCGTAAGAGCTACACTCATTGCCAGTGCAAGAGGAATTGCTTTTCTCAGCTTTCTCATAAAAAAATCTCCCTTCATTTTTTGATATGTTAATCATACTCAAAAGCAAAGGAAGATTATGTTTAAATAATGTCATAAGTGTTATATTCATGACATCTTATTGATTTTGTCTGTTATTCATTTATTCTTTCTGAATTATTTGTACATTTTTACTAATTCTGTTTTAATTCCCACTCCGTGCGGAAACACCTCCTACGATAGCGGTTCGGCGTCTCTCCAACCCGTTTTTGAAATGTCTGAATAAAATGGCTCTCATTTGAAAAACCAAGATAATAGGTTATTTCTCCAATTGAATATTCCGAAAAACGAAGCAGATTCTTTGCCTTGTCAATTTTCAGGTTCAAAATATACTGACTGAACGAGATTCCCATTTCTTTTTTAAACAATCTTGAAAGATAGCTTTCAGATAATCTGAGATATTCAGCCACTTCACGAATTGTAATCCGGTAATGAGTATGACTGTAAATATAATCCAGACATAAAACCACCTGCTTGGAAAGTACCTGACTGTTTTTTATTTCATGCATATGTTTACAAAAATCCAGACACATCACATCATGCAGCTTCGATATCTGTTCGATTGTCTTGCATTTATCCATCTCCAAAATATAGAAATCACTTAAATTATATGCTTTTTCCTGTTCCAGCCCTTCGTGCACACAAAAACGTGTAATAAGCGCTACGGTTACAACATAATGATATCGGATATTGCGAAGCGCATCCGTAGACAACACGCCCATGCCCTCCGGGTTTGTAAATGCCTGTTCGTTACAATTTTCCTGAACTAATTCTATTTCGCCATTTGCAATTGCTGAATAGAAATCCAGTTCACATTCGATTCCACGATGTACCTCCAGCATCTCATGACTGACAAATTCACTCCGATGCCATTTTTTTGTTAAATCCATATATCAGACTCCCTATCGATATGCATTTCCTATCTTTATATCAATTGTCTTTTATCTGCACCCATTTGTCAATCTTATTTTATCGTGAACTGGTAAGTTATAAGAAAGTGCACCTTTCATCCACGCCTTATAACTTATCGGTTCCATACTGAATCTTATACTGAAGCTCCTACAAAAAATCTCTGCGATACTGCGACGGTGTACTGCCCTCCGTCTTCTTGAATACCTTGGTAAACACCCGGTAATCGGCATAGCCGCACCGCTCAGAAATCTCCGCAATGGATAACTGTGTCGAGACGAGCAGCTTCTTCGCACACTCCATACGGATTGTCGTCAGATAAGCAAGGAAATTCACGCCGATTTCATTCTTGAAGAGCTGACTGATATACTGTGCACTCAGATGAAATGTTTCCGCGAGTACATTCAGGCTGATCTCTTCTGCCAGATGCTCCTGCATATACCGTACAATTCCAACAATCGTTGACGCTTCACTGCCGGGTGTCACATCCTTCGTCTGTTTCTCGAATATCGATATCTTCAAATGATCGATTGTGTTCCCGAACTCCTCATAGTCAACCGGTTTCAGGATGTAGTCCGTGATCTGCAGCCGCAATGCTTCCCTGCAATAAGAAAAATCATCGTATCCCGATACAACGATGAATGCCATATCCGGGTATTTCAGGCGGCTGGTCTGGATGACCTTCAGGCCGTTCATAATCGGGATATTGATATCCATGATCACGATATCCGGCACCAGACTGTCGATTACCCCAAGCGCCTCGACACCATCCGCCGCCTCACCCACGACTTCACAGTCATGTGCGCCCCAGTCAAATAATTTCTTGAATCCCTCACGTATCATAATCTCGTCGTCGACTAATACGACGCGTAATTTCCTCATGATGCTTCCTCCTTCCAAACCGGCAATAGCAACCGCGCTGTCACACCTCCCGCGCTGTTTTCCTCATAGGATAGTCCATATTTTCTGCCGCACAGATATTTGATCCGCTTCTGCACGTTCAGGATCCCGATACTGTTTCCATCCAGCTTTGCCTCCTGCTTGTTGTAGTGCAGTAACATCTTGTCAATCTGCGCTTTCATCCCCTCTTCAAATCCGCTGCCACTGTCTTTGATGCAGATCTCCATATCTGCGCCTGCGCGTTTTACGGATATCTCGATTTCCCCCCGGTATCCGCGGTTCTTCATCCCATGCAGCAGACTGTTTTCCACCAGCGGCTGTAAGATAAAGTTCGGTACCTGCACTGCCCCTAAGTCCGGATCGATATCATAATCGCAGAAGAGCTCCGGATACCGGTAGCACATCAGCTCCATATATGCTTCCACAAGTTCGAGCTCATCATCAAGCGTGACCATGGAACGGTCGACCTTGACACTCAGCCGGAAGAAATCCACGAGCCGCATCAGAAGCTTCGCAACCTTCTTATCCCCGTCCAGCTCTGCCTGAATCCGGATCGTATCAAGTGTATTATATAAGAAATGCGGATTGACCTGACTTTTCAGATAGAGCATCGACATCTTCTGTTCCGTAAGCTCCGCACGCAGCGCATCCGGATTCTCCAAGGTCAGATAGAATGCGAGCGTCATAAGCGTGATTCCCATTCCACTGATCAGCCATGTATGGTGCAATCCCTGTAGGAAGCAGATTGTAAACTCAAATATAAGTGCCATTCCGATGGCGAATTTCTTCTTATTGTCCATCCGCTTCCAGTTTGCAAGCAGCAGCCATGAGCAAAGTATGAGATACACCGCCACACTGACATAGCTTACATATGCATAAAGTCCCGCCGAATAATTTCCATCCGGTGTCTCGATGTAAGTAATCGGAAGCGTCATCGCCCCGACTTCCGAAATCACCAGAAATATCCGTGCCGGCAGATCGAGTGTCCGCTTCTTCCCGGTCTCTTCCTCCACCAGTATCGCAATATACTGATAGAAAAAGAACAGAACTAACGCCATCGTACCGACAAACAGCCGGTGTAAAACATCGTTCAGCACAAGCGGTACCTGAGCAAGATGGTTTACCGTATAGATCGTCGCCGCATCGAACATCAGATGCACGATCACCACGATCAAAAGTGCCGAAAATGTCTTATGTAACGCGGTCTGTCTCCGCCTCGCCGAGAAATAGATTCCTGCCACAAACGCCAGAATCAATATCAGCGCAATCTCCATTCGAATCATAGATTATTCTCCTTCGCGTTTTTGCTCATTTACAGGAAAGTCACCGGACACCGCCCGGTGACTTCACACGTGTAAACATGTTTCCTGTATCGCACAATTAACTACTATTATTTTTACATATTATTATAGCGGATAATAGGGGATTTTTATAGGGGAATGTGTCGATTTTATAGGTGAGTTTTTACTTCCCAATGCAAGGTTATATCCTTGTTCCGCACCTGCACCAAATAGTATAACTTTATCTATATTTGTTTTCCTTCCTCACTTTACAATCTCTATAAGACACAAAAAAACTCCCTGAAGTTGTTCAAAACCTCAGAGAGTTTTTGCTACTCAACATAGAAAACTATTTCATTCTTTCCCTGTGCAGCTTTTTTCTTATCTCAAATTATTCGTTTCCCTTGTTGTATCTCCTTCAACATTTTATTTGCTTCTGCATCTAATTCAGTAACGGACATTTTCCGATACTGTTCTGGAATTACAAATTCATCATTTTCCATTATCATAATCCATTACCTCCTACAGAATAAAAATCCCTAAAACAAAAACCGCAGCCATCCAAGCAGATACCGTACAACAAATACTCTACGGCGGCGTTTCGGTGTGAGTGCGATTGGCTCCACATGATATGGATTCGCATACTGTCCGTCGGCAAGCACCTGTCTTGCACCCTGTTCATATTTCATCATGGCTGATTCCAACTGGGCGTTGATCTCCTTACTTCGAATTACGAGCATCAGTTCTGTGTCCAAATAGACACTGCGCATATCCATATTGAACGAACCGATGATGGATATATCATCGTCGATCAGAATGCTCTTTCCATGATACGAATATCCGCCCTCATACTCCCAGATTGTGACGCCGGTACTGCTGATCCTATCCCTATTTTTCTGGTAATCTGCGGAACCAAACGGGTTGCCGTTATTCGCGACAGAGTTTGTCATAACCGTAAATTCCGGTACATTTGCAGCTACGTCTGACCAGGTGTCATACATCATATCATTGCAGATGATGTACGGTGTGTGGATCTTCACACGTTTCTTCGCCTGCTTCATCAGGACTCCCATCTCATACCATGCTGTCGGCTCCTTCGCCCCGGTATGGATCGGATTCGAGATCAACATGATCTTATCAGTTACAACCGTATCTTTCTCAAAGTCCGTGTCTGTGATTGTATCTTTTTGTGCATCGTAATAAGTGGCAAATGCCGCCTGCACATCTTCCTTCGCCTGCTTGACGGATTTCCGGTCGGCAAGCTTCTCTTTGTCATGGAAATATTTACAATCTTTCTGACTCCAGATCGTCTCAAAATAAGCAAGCAGCTGATTCACGGAGCTATCCGCCTGCGGATTCTCACAGACGACCAGCACATCACGGTCGTAATTCTTGTGTCCCGGGAACTCACCAAGGAAATAATTGTATGTGTTTCGTCCGCCAAGGATGTATGTTTTCCCATCTGCGATCAGATATTTGTCATGCATCCGCCCCATCATCTCCCAGGGTTTTAACGGATTCGCGCGGTTATACACCTTGATCTCGATATTCGGATGCGACGACATTGCATAGAAATATGCATTTCCTTCCATCGCCGTCCAGCTCTCGAATCCATCTACCAGGATACGGATGTGCACATCCCGCTCCGCTGCCCGAAGCAAAGCGCCCATCATGATCTGTCCGCTGTCATCATCGTGAAATGCGAACGTAGATAAGATGATTTCTTCCTTCGCCTGTTCGATCAGGCGGACACGCTGCAATAACGCATCTCCATTTTCCTCAATGATACAGGCACGTTCTTCAACTGTTGCATCTGTATAGATATCTTCGGGATGCAGGCTCTGCTTCGTCTCTTCCGAGAGCTCCGGCTGCTTCTTGTATGCAGTAAATATTCCAATCATTTCATATAGCAGAATGATCACGATTGCGCCAACGACGCAACCGATCACTCTAAGCACTCGATGTTTCCTCATTGATTATCTGTTTTTCGCCTTTGTCTTGATCTCTTCCTCAATCTTCGCAACAAATTCATCCAGACCAACAACAGTTGTATCTGCCTGACCATGCAGTCTGTAAGATACCGTGTTATTCTCTACCTCATTGAATCCAAGAACCAGAAGATATGGAACCTTCTCCACCTGGCCTTCACGCATACGGTAACCAAGCTTCTCTGCTCTGTCGTCTAATTCTACACGGACATTCTTCGCATCCAGCGCATCCACAACCTTGTGTGCATATGCCATCAGCTCTTCGTTGTCTGTCTTAACCGGCATAACCTTTACCTGAACCGGTGCTAACCATGTTGGAAGGTTACCCTTTGTCTCCTCCAGAATGTATGCCATGAAACGATCCAGAGAACCGAGGATTGCTCTGTGCAATACAACCGGTGTCTTCTTCTCGCCATCTTTGTCAATATAAGTAAGCTGGAACTTCGCAGGCAGACAGAAGTCAAGCTGGCAGGTAGAAAGTGTATATTCATTTCCGACGGCCGGCTTTACATTTACATCAAGCTTTGGTCCGTAGAATGCTGCCTCTCCGATTTCCTCTGTGTACTCGATGCCAAGGTCATTCAATACCTTACGAAGTGCATCCTCGGCTGTGTTCCACATCTCATCATCATCGTGGTATTTTACCTTGTTCTCCGGGTCACGCAGAGACAGCACGCAACGATAATCTGTGATACCGAAATCCTTGTATGTGCTGAAGATCAGGTCTACAACCTTTGAGAATTCATCCTCGATCTGCTCCGGTGTCACGAACAAATGCGCATCGTTCTGACAGAAATGTCTGCCTCGCTCGATACCCTTCAAAGTACCACTCGCCTCGAAACGGAAGTCATGTGCGATCTCACCAATACGGATTGGGAGGTCTTTATAAGAATGCATACGGTTTGCATAAATCATCATATGATGTGGGCAGTTCATTGGACGAAGAACGAAGGACTCACCCTCTACGTCCATGGCCGGGAACATGTTTTCCTTGTAGTGATCCCAGTGACCGGATGTCTTGTACAGATTCACCGTACCAACACATGGTGTCATAACGTGCAGGTAACCAAGCTTACGCTCCTTGTCCTTGATGTAGTTTTCCAGCTCCTGCCAGATCGTATAACCCTTTGGAAGGAACATTGGAAGTCCACGTCCAACGAGATCGTCTACCATGAACAGCTGCATATCCTTACCGATCTTTCTATGGTCTCTCTCCTTTGCCTCTTCGAGAAGCTTCAGATGTGCCTCTAACTCTTCTGCTGTCGGGAAGCAGACACCGTAAATTCTCTGCAATACCTTGTTGTTGCTGTCGCCCTTCCAGTAAGCGCCTGAGTGACGGAGCAGCTTAAAGTTACGGCAAAGCTTTACATTATCTACGTGAGGGCCACGGCAGAGGTCTGTAAAATCGCCCTGCTCATAGCAGGAAATCGTTCCATCTTCCAGATTAGAGATCAGATCCAGCTTGTACTCATCATCCTTGAACATCTCCAGAGCTTCTTCCTTGGAAATCTCCTTACGGATGATCTTCTTGCCGGACTTTGCAACCTTCTTCATTTCCTTCTCGATCGCTGCGATATCCTCGTCACGGATTACGTCATCGCCAAGGTCTACATCATAGTAGAAGCCTTCTGCAACGACTGGTCCTACCCAGAACTTTGCCTGTGGGTACAGGTGCTTGATTGCCTGCGCCATCAGATGGGCACAGGAGTGGTTCAATGTTTTTAACTGCTCGTCTTCTTTGAAATTTACCATTATTGTTCTCCTTTTTTATTTCTATCATTTGCCAAACATTCACATTCTACATCCATATATTTCGATAATAATTCATTCCATATACGATGTATTGAAACCAAGAAGTTCTAAGATGTTCTGATGCACTTATTCATATCGTACGTAACCGCCGCCAATTCGCCATCCATGGCTCAGTGGCGGCTTGTTTGAACATCGTGTTCAAACATTACTGATATTCTACAGAACATCAAGAACTTCTAGATTTCAAACATATTGTATATTTCATGAATGATTACCGAAATATATGCTTGCACATTTGTAATTTTGTTTGTCAAATGATTAATGATTAAATCACCAACAAAAAAACACCTTGAGATACAATGCCTTAACCTTGTATCTAAGGGTGCTTTCACACGGTTCCACCTTAGTGTTTCACTTCATTTGGCTTTAACGCATGCCTTACGGTGACGCTTCAACAACCGGTTATCCGGTCATCTTCTACGCACAGCTCGGGAATGGTTTTCATACATTTCTTCCATAAACGGCTTCCAGCATCTGTCGTTCTCTCTGGATGGTGCCCATGCACTACTCTTTCCGTCAACGCTTTTTCCTATATACATGGGTATTATACCACAGGATTTTTGTTTGACAACCCGATTTTTGAAATAAATTATGGAAACCTTTTAATAGGGGGTATCATATTTTAATTTCTACGCAAAACATTTCTTCTTCCACCTTCAAATGAAGCTTACCGCCGTGCAGCTTCACGATCTCATGCACAATGGAAAGCCCCAGTCCATGTCCGCCTGTCCGCTTGCGGTTTTCCTCCTTGACATAAGGGGTCAAAAGCTTTCTTGCCGCCTCTGTCGTAAGCGTTCCCGTGTAAGTATTCCGGATCTGGTATGTACCATTTCCAATATTGATTTCAATCTGTCCGTCTTCTTCTCCGTGCAGAATCGCATTTTGCAGCAGATTGTCTACCATCTGCCGGAGCATCGCCTCATTTCCGCGCATCTGCCCCTCGCCTGTCACGGAAATATGCTGTCCCTGTGCCTCCGCAAGCTCCTTATATTTTCCGATCAATGCATCCGTCTGTGCGCGCATATCGACCTCTGTCTTTCTGCCAACCCTGCCTGTCTGGCTGAGCTTCGAGAATCCAAGCGACTGCTCGATCATACGATTCATGTCCGCGATATTTTTAAGCATCTCCTCCGCATAATATTCCCGTTTCTCCGTATGTACATTTTCTTTCAGATTCTCAGCCATACCGGATAATATCATCAGCGGACTTTTCAGATCATGCGCCATTGCATTCGTGAGACTCCGCTGATAATCTTCAAGCTCATACCTTGCCTTAAGCCGCACGTAGGTAAACCGGGTCCATAGGAAACTGATGAGCAGGATTGCAAGGATCAGGCAGATTACGAACTTCTGTACAAAGCCACGATTTGCCTGAAGGAAATCATAGTTATACGCGAACACAACCGTATATTCCGGATTGCTATTATTCAGATTGCTCACTTCTATCACGTTATATTGTGCATATGTCTTTGCGAAGTATCCCCGTTCTGCTGTCACACCTGCACCTTTTAACTGTTTGTCATCCTTGTAATCATCATACACATCATATGCAAACTGCAGAAGCTCTGTAATTTCCGCCGACCGCATTCCAAGAACCGGGTACCAGCGTGTTCCTTCTCTCGTCCAGCTGTCATAGGTTTCCTGTACCGTTTCCATGCCTTCTACATGCTCTGGCTTAAAATCATAGGTTTTCACCACTTTCCCATGCTCTAAACAGGAAACGGTACTAAAATAAAACTGCTGTTTCTCTTCATCTACATATAGATCTCCGAATTCCATTCGTTCTCCATTTTCGATGTCGCCATAGATAAAATAGTCGTTATAATCCTGAAGGAATTCATCCGACAGTTCCTGTGCACATGTATAATAAGACTGGTATAGATTTATCGTATGGTCTTTCTCGTCTCCCACCGGCTCATACCGGTCACAGTACAGATAAAACCGTGGATTGCTGTCAATTATGAGTTCTCCATTTTCATTATAGATTGCCGCTGCCGCTGCAGATACGCCATACGCGCCCATCAATCTGCTCGGAATCATACGGTACATATACGCACCCATCTGATCATCCAGTTCTTTCCCGGGCCTCATTCCCATCGCAGTCAGTTCATCATACCACCTCTCAATATAAGTCTGTATGATTTCCTGACTTTGATCCATCTCAAATTCCGCATTGTCCTCCGTATCCTGCACCACGGTTCTAAAATACCATGCACCACCCATCCCAAGAATCAGAAACACAAGGACAAACCGCTCCAGCCACACCTGCCAGAACTTCTTCCGTTTCAGATACCAGTAATTCTTCCGACTTTGCCGCGCATCTTTTCGCTCTGCACGTTTTTGTCTTCGGACTGCCAGTCTTTTTTTATTTGCTTCAAAATCCGGTAAAATCGTAAACTTCATAAGCATCTCTCCACTTTCTTATCTGCGCCTGTTTTGCCCGAACACACATCAGATAAAATACTAACTATAATTTTTCCGTTTTCACACATTGCTACGCATCCGATATTTTATACCCCCTGCCTACCACCGTCTGAATCCGTTTTCCTTCCTCTCCAAGCGCACTCCGCAGCTTCTTGATCTGGTTATCCACCACACGGTCGACGCCGATGTAATCATATCCCCAGATGTGGTTTAACAGGGCGTCCCGCGACCACACGATATTTTTATGCTCCATCAGGAATCGCAGGATCTCATACTGCTTGTTCTGTAGCTGTACTTCCCGTTCCTTCACAAATACCTGACAGCTCTGCTTGTCCATCCGGATCGCGCCACAGGTAATCGTCTCTTTCTGGTTCTCCTGCTTTGTTCGCCGCAGGATGGCAAGTATCTTCGCATACAGTGTCGCCAGCGAAAATGGTTTCACGATATAATCGTCGCAGCCAAGTCCGTAGCCCCAGAGTATATCCTCCTCGCTTCCTTTCGCAGTCAGGAATACGATTGGAACCATATCTTTTTTCCGTATCGTCCGGCAAAGTGTGAATCCATCGATATCCGGAAGCATCACATCAAGCAGGATCAGGTCAAATGTCTGGCGTTCGAGTGCGCCCTCGCAGGCTCTTCCGTCCTCAGCAAGCGTCAGCCGCATCGTGTCTTTTCCTTTCTCGTCCATGTAATCTGCGATGACTTCCCGGATGGATTTGTCGTCCTCCACCAACAGAATCTGGTACATACTGTTCTCCCCTTTACTTCATTATGAAACTGGTTAGTATTCTATATATAGTTCCAGATTGATTCATACGATATACAATGTATTGAAGCTAAGAAGTTCTATATGTTCTGATCTACATTTTGTAATATACGCCACCGCCGCACGGGAATCGCCCACTCGCTTTGCTCGTTGGCAGGTTGTCGGGCGCATCCTAAATAGGAATCTGCGATTCCTATGCGCCCTCCGCTCGCCATCCATGGCTCAGTGGCGGCTTGTTTGAACATCGTGTTCAAACATGGCTAATATAATTACAGAACATTAAGAACTTCTAAGCTCCATACATATCGTATATCTACATGAATGAATACTGAAATATATGATATGTCTTTAATAGTTGCATAATTGCTGTTTACTGTATCTTACAAAATACATATGTCTTCTGTATATACTATAACAAAAAAATGCACCAACATCCGAATTTTTCGAATGTTGATGCATTTACTATAATCTAATTAGACTATGACAACACCTTCGACAGGAATTCTTTGAGTCTCGGATTCTTTGGATTCCCGAAGAACTCTTCCGGTGTGCCGGATTCCAAGATCTGACCATCGTCGATAAAGAGGACTTTGTTTGCAACTTCCTTTGCAAATCCCATCTCGTGGGTAACGATGATCATCGTCATGCCTTCCTTCGCAACTGCCTTCATCAAATCCAATACCTCGCCTACCATCTCCGGATCAAGCGCAGAGGTTGGCTCATCGAACAGGATCACATCCGGGTTCATTGCAAGTGCACGCACGATTGCCACACGCTGCTTCTGTCCGCCGGAAAGTGTAGACGGATATACGTCTGCCTTGTCTAACAGTCCGATTCTCTTCAGCAGATCTTCTGCTTTTTCTTTCGCTTCCGCTACGATCTTTGCCTTGGTCGTTGTGATTTCGATTTTCTCCTGCTTCTCCTTGCGGAACAGGTTTGTAAGCGGAAGGAACCGGTTGTGGCGTTTCGCCTTCTTCAGATCCTGGCACTGTACATAGACCGGTGCAAGCATGATGTTCTGGATGACGGTCTTGTTATTGTACAGATTAAAATGCTGGAACACCATTCCCATACGGCGGCGGTGGATATTGATATCAACCTTTGGGTCTGCGATATCGACACCATTGAAGATAATCTGTCCGCCTGTTGGATCCTCCATACAGTTCAGGCAACGCAAAAATGTACTCTTCCCGGAGCCGGAAGGACCGATGACAACCATAATGTCGCCCTTGTCCACAGTGACGTTGATGCCTTTCAAGACTTCATTGTCACCAAAATGTTTTTCAAGATCAATGACTTCTATCACTCTTTCTCAGGCTCCTTTCCATCATTTTAATTCCAAAGCTGATCAGCAGGACAAGCACGATGTAGATGATTGCCATAACCAGATATGGAATCATGAACTCGTAGCTGTTGCTTCCGATGAAGTTGAATGCCACATACAGATCTGAGGCACCGACAAAGCTGACTACGGAAGTTTCCTTGATCAACGATATAAATTCATTTCCAAGTGTTGGCAGGATATTCTTGACTGCCTGTGGAATGACGATCTTGCGCATAGTTGTAGCAAAACTCAAACCCATCGCACGTCCACCTTCCATCTGTCCCGGATCTACGGAGAGGATACCGCTTCGCATGATCTCGGAGATGTATGCACCACTGTTTAAGCCAAATACCATAATAGATACCTGTACGCCTGTCATATGTGCATCCATCAGAGGCAGCAATACATAATAAAATACCAACAACTGTACAACCATAGGAGTTCCACGGAACAATCCGACGTAAAACCGGCAGATGGCATCTAAGACACGCGGCAGACGCTTATACTTCGGAATCACACGCACCATCGCGATCAAAGTACCGATCACAACACCGATGACGAGACCGATCACAGCGATAATCAGCGTATTCTTCAAGCCCTCTAATACTTTTACATACCCACGGTTATTGATGAATATTTCTATGAATTTGTCTATTTTAGTTCCTATATCTCCCATGAAATATCCTTTCGTTTCTCAAATTACTGCATCTTATTGATAGATGATGTAATGCTCTCAGCAGGAGCGGAATCGATGATTACGTAATTGATGTTTCCATTTAACAGATCCTGTACTGCAAGGGAACCATTCTTGTAACCCTTAGACTCCATCTTCAGTCCTGGGAATCCCCAGTCGTCATCACCTTCACAGTAGAACTGACCGGTTGTACCGTTCTGGAAACCGATCTTTAAGTCAGAACCCTTTGCCTCAAGAATCTTGTTTACATCGTCGGCTGTCTTGCAGGCATCGAACTCTGTATCTGTAGACAATGTGATAAGCTTCTGTGATGCGCTGTAATATGGATCAGAGAATGCTACATACTCTTCACGGTCCGGCTTGATTGTAAGACCTGCCATGGCAACATCACACTTGTGCTGGCCAACAGAGAGACATACGGCATCGAAATCCATGTTCTGGATTACAAGCTCCTTACCAAGCTTATCTGCAAGTGCCTTTGCAATCTCCATATCAATACCAACATAGTTCTCACCATCCATATACTCAAATGGCTCAAATGCAGCGTTTGTTGCTACTACCAACTGATCCTTGCTCTCGTCATAAGCTGCTGACTTCACAGGAACCGGAGTACCATCACCAAAATAACGGTTGCAGATTTCGTCAAATGTTCCATCAGACTTCATGTCTTTAACGAACTGATTTACTTCCTTTAATAAATCCGGCTGATCCTTATCTACACCGAATGCATACTGCTCATCGGTCAGATCTACCTCGATAACCTTGGCTGTCTTCTTTGCAGAATCGCTCTTTCCGCCACATCCTGTCAGTGCTGCCATGCACATAACTGCAGACAATGTAATTGCTACTAACTTCTTAAGTTTCATAATATTTTACTTCCTTTCTTCACATTTACGATTTAATATAGCATCCTGCGACAAAAAATGCAACGAAAGACGCGTTTTTTTTGCAATACAATACATTTTTATGTATAAAAAGCTTATTTTTTTATAATTTTATGCATAACTGGCATTGACCTTACAATTGTTGTAAGGTTTAATATAGGATGCGGGGTTGAAAAAGACTTCGTAGGAGGCTTTATTTACTATGGAAAAAAATCTGACAACCGGAAGCGTATTCAAGACGATTTTATATTTTGCGCTTCCATATCTTTTTTCTTATTTTTTACAGACATTATATGGTATGGCGGATCTGTTCATTATCGGACAGTTTAACGGAACCGAAAGTACGACCGCCGTTGCAAACGGCAGTCAGGTCATGCACATGCTGACCGTCATGATCGTCGGTCTGGCAATGGGATCCACTGTCATAATCGGGCGTGCCGTCGGTGCCAGGCATAAGGATGAAATTGCAAAAACAGTCGGAAACTCCGTAACCTTATTCATGGGACTTTCCATCGTATTGACGATTGTTCTGTTGCTGCTTGTAAGACCGATCGTGTTACTGATTCAGACACCGGTCGAAGCAATCGAGGGTTCGATCCGGTACCTGACGATCTGCTTTATCGGAATTCCGTTTATTACAGCTTATAATATCATCGCTTCCATCTGCCGTGGTATGGGTGACTCGAAAAGTCCGATGTATTTTATCGCGATTGCCTGCGCAGCAAATATCGCGCTCGACTATGTATTTATGGGAGTTCTCCATCTGGGTGCCGCCGGAGCCGCACTTGGCACGACACTCGCCCAGACGTTAAGTGTTATTATCTCATTGCTCATGACAAAGAAACAGAAGCTTGGCATCAAACTTTGCAAACAGGATTTCATCCCAAGTCGTGCTGTGCTCGGCGAGATCTTAAAGATCGGTATTCCGGTTGCGATTCAGGATGGCTGTATCCAGATTGCATTTATCATTATCACAGTTATAGCAAACAGCCGTGGCTTAAATGATGCTGCCGCCGTCGGTATCGTCGAAAAAGTGATCAGCGCACTCTTCATCGTGCCATCTTCGATGCTTGCAACCGTCTCTGCACTCGCCGCACAAAATATCGGTGCCGGCAAGCATGACCGTGCATCGAAGACGCTGAAATATGCCATCTTGATTACATTTACCTATGGGATAATCGTTGCAATCATCGGCGAGCTGATTACCGCAGGTATCGTCGGCATCTTCACGAAGGACGCCGCGGTTGTCATGCTTGGTTCACAATACCTGCGTGGCTATATCGTCGACTGTGCATTAGCCGGTATCCATTTCTGCTTCAGCGGATACTTCTGTGCTTATGGCAAATCCTATATCGGATTCATCCACAATATGATTGCGATCATCTGCCTGCGTGTACCGGGTTCGTATCTCGCCTCGAAGTTCTTCGCAGATACCCTGTTCCCGATGGGGCTTGCGGCTCCTGCCGGATCCATGCTTTCGGTTATTATCTGCGTGGGAGCATTTGTATGGATGAAGAAACACGGGCGCCTTGGAGACAGTCAGATACAAGATGCATCCTAGTACATATACAGTCCCGCAGAGACATGCTGCGTTTCGATTAACGATTGTCAAATGCACCGCATAATGCGTGCATTTTCCTCGTTGCCATAAAAAATCCGGAGAATTCATTTACATGAACGCTCCGGATTTTTGTTTTAAGATTTTTATTTTGTTAGAAACTCATCTTCACATCCTGACGCTTTGCTTCCTCTGCCTCGAAGAATGGTTTCTTTACCGCATGCATGTTGTTCGCTACAATGCTGCTCGGGAATACAACAAGCTTCGTATTGTACGTGTTGACATTCGCATTGTACAATCTGCGGGCTGCCTGCAAATGCTCTTCCACATCGGCAATCGTCTTCTGCAGCTCCATGAAGTTGTTGCTGGATTTTAACTCCGGATAATTCTCAGCGAGAATGTTGATATCCTTCGTAAGCTGTTCCATCTTCTGATTGGCTGCATTCTTCTCTGCCATCGTCATGCCGCTTCGAAGCTTGACAAGCTCTGTCAGAACTGTCTTCTCATGTGCCTGATATCCCTTTACGACATCAAGCATCTTCGTAAGCACATCGTAACGCTTCGTGAGTGCCACATCGATTCCGGACTCTGCTTCCTCCACCTTAAGCTGTGACCGCTTGATTCCATTCGATGTTGATATGTACCAGATCACGATACAAACCAAAAGTACAATAATCACTGTAATAATCGCTTCCATAATTGTTCTCCTCTCTTTTTCATAGAAATTATATTGCTTGATTATAAAAATGCTACTGTGCATCTGTAATCCGCAGCCGGTGTATGATATCCATAATCACAGCACAATCATTTTTAATCTTATTGATCTCATCCACATAGACGAATGGCTTCTTGATATCACCATCAAATGCATTTCCTGTCGTATTGACTGCCACATATAGCTTGTTACCCAGATACCGCAGGGCTACATTTCCTGCACGCCGGTACAGGTCTGTCACACATTCCATCGTCTGTGGAGTAAGCACATAAAACGCATCGACCGGATAGGCTGCCATCACCTTGAACTCCCGGTTGAACGCTTCGCTCTCCAGCTTCACATTCTCGTGATGAAATCCATTCAGATTTCCATAATACTGGAAATTTTTCGACCGGATACCAACAGAACGTATATCGGATTTCTGCAAATCAAACACGAATACCCGTCCTTTGAAATACGTCGTTGTATGCCGGTTCTTTCCGCTTCCCGTCACATTCTTGATCGTGACATCCGCCTGATCAAAGGAGACACCTTCATATGCTCCGTGGATCAGATCTTCGGAATCAAAACGATTTCCAAGCTTCAACAGTCCCATCTGCTCGACATTCTGTCTCGTAAATCCGCACTCCCAGTTCACCTGAACATCCGAGAATGTCTTGTTCAATATTGAAACAACAAATGCATTCTTGTAGATCATCTGATATTCCTTGTTGATCTTTGACATCCTGCCGGATGCATAAATGGTTCCAACGGGTACCGCAAACATCAATACCGCAACTACTGTGCCCGCCATCGCCCCCATTCCCGGTGCCCCTATATAGGCTATCACCAGCAATACAACTGGAGCTGCGAATAAATACATCGCCTGTCTGTACTTCTTATGCAAACCATCGAGCTGATTCACAATCTGCATCGTATCCACGCGTTCACCCCCTCTGTTAAGTTAAATTGAGTGTATCATGAATCTACAAAAATAGCTATATATTTTACAATTTTTAACTGATTCGACTTTCCTCATCCTCCACTGTCACGAAAATCGGCTCGTGGTGCATCGCCGGAAGCAGCACATGTAACAGATCGTCCATCTTCAGGCGCAGACTGCTCGTATTGATACATGGATGACAGCCTACATATTCATCCTGCACCAGATCCTTATCCATCAGAAGCTGTACGTGATTTTCCGTATCATTTATCAGCCCAAGCACACTCACGGAGCCCGGCGTGATATCCAGGTATTCTTCCATATAAGCATCCTTCGCGAAGGAAAGTCTCGCCACGCCTAACTGCTTCGAGATATCCTTCGTCTTGAACTTCTTATGTCCCGGCAGCATCAGCAGATAAAAGTTCGTCTCCTGGCGATTGCACAGGAACAGGTTCTTGCAGATTGTCGCCTCCAACGCCTTGTCAATCTCCTCGCAAACCTCCATCGTCATCGCTGCTTCGTGGTCAATCCGCTCATACCATACATGGTTTGCATCCAAAAAATCATAGGTCCGTATTTCCTTTGCCAGCCTGCCTGTCTCATCGGCCGGTCTGCCTGTTTGTCGTGTCATGTTCGTATCTCTTTTCTATTATTTGTAGTAAAAAACTTGCTTTCAGTATAGACATTTATTCAAAAATCGTCAATCTGGATTCCAACATTTCCAATCATTTACGCTATAAAAAAGCACCCGCAAATGCGGATGCTTTGAAACACCATTTCTCCCGTAACTGTTATATATAAATGATTTTTATTTGCTCTTTATCATCGCCGCAACTGCCCAAGCCGCATTGATCAGGCACCAGCCTGACCAGATTGCAAGATCTGAGAAGCTTCCGAAACCGGTAAATCCTACCAGTGCTGCCAGACCGAACAGAACAATCAAAGCGATATTTCCGCCCTTCTTCTCCGAATTTCTCGTTGCCACGGATACGATACCTCCCGCAAGCATCAGAATCGCTACGAATACACCTGCCGAGCCGGACGTCTCCCCATTTGCCTCCAGTGAGTTTGCAACGCCTGCCGCGCATGACTGAAATGTCACGATTACAAATAAAATCATAGACAAAATGCCCGATACCAACTTCCATGTTTTCATGTTTCTCTTCCTCCTCAATATGTAGATTTCTTGTCAGTATGATGTTTCTTTTCTTTGGCACCTCCTGTTTGCAATTATCTCATATTAAGAAGCGTTCCGTTGCCCCCGCAGCAGTGGCAAATTTATCCTCTAATCCTGCACTCCGCTTGTCCGAAGCGGCTGCAAGCCTTTTTGATTAAGCAGATCATTTACGTCCAGGATACTTCCCGGCCGCTCATTGAACGCGATCATCAGGAGTGCATCTCTCGGGACCTTCGCATATAATTCCGGCATCTCGTATTTTTTAAGTGCGCGCTGCGTCTCCGCCAGACTGAATTTCGCCGCATAACAGATTCGCAGGATCACATCTCTCTGCCGCGTACGTTTCTCCCCAGACAACAGCTTATAGCCATACCGCTCCGGAATATCTGCCTGCAGGAATACATACTGCTGGGTGAGCTTCTTTTCCTGTAACAGATTCTTCACATAGATAGAAAATGCTTCCGAATTATCGCTTACACTTTCTTTATTCTCCGCGCAATATTTCTCAAAGTCCGAGAGATGTGTCTTCCCTAAGACCTCATTTAATTCCTTTGTATTTTTCTCCTTCATTTCATCCTCCAATCTGTTATAATAAATCCATCAGACTACCAATTACCAGAGCTTCACTAACCAGCCCGGATAATTGATTGACGAAGTATAATCAGTACCCCTGCTCTAGAAAGGATATACGCATATGGATCTCGATCAGCGTCTCGCTATTTCGTATTATAAACCAATAGCCGCCATAAATGAACCGCATCATGTATACTTAGTTCAGCACCAGGAGACAAAAAAGATTGCCATCAAAAAAGTGCTTGATGTCTATAACCTCGCCGTCTATGCCGAGTTATACCGCAATCCTATCGCAGGTACACCGCGGATCATAAACTATTACGAAGAGGCGGGACAGCTTACTGTCATCGAAGAATATATCTCCGGAACATCCCTGCAGGATAAGATCAGTCATGCAGACATAGCTCCAAGCGATATGCTTCAATACATGCTTGACCTGTGTGCGATCCTCGAACAGTTACATCAGCATAATCCGGCTATCATCCACCGGGATGTGAAACCATCAAATGTTATCATCACCAGTTATAACCGTGCTGTGCTGCTCGACTTCAATGCTGCCAAATACCATACAGCGGCGAAAGATTCTGATACAATCCTGCTTGGCACACAGGGATATGCCGCCCCGGAACAATACGGATTTGGACAATCCTCCCCGCAGACAGATATTTATTCTATAGGGATTCTTCTGAAGGAAATGGCGGAAGCATCGCATTGCCAGAATCCATATATTGATGCTGTTACTGCCAAATGCACGCAGATGAATCCGGCGGAACGGTATCGAAGCATCGGCGAATTACGTCAGGCGTTTTTGGCAAATAGGGGTGTCTTTCCTTATACACACGCCGACCAAGCCTTCACCGGAGATTTATCCGGTTCATCTTCCAATCGTTCAAATGCTCAAACACAGAACGATCCCGGTACCTCCGCAAACCATATGCAATTTGCCCCTCCCGGTTTCCGTTCCAAAACACCTTGGAAGATGGTGGTTGCACTGCTTACCTATATATTTCTGGCATGGTTTTGCTTATCCATGAAAGTAAACAATACCTTCGGAGCGGCACTGTGGGTGGAACGTGTATTTGCACTCGTTATGATGCTTTTTATCGTAGCTTCGATCTTCGACTATCTCCATGTACGACAGCTTATGCCTCTGTGCCAACACGAAAAAAAATCGCTGCGCATATTTGGTGTGGTTGTGTTAGACATCCTCGTTGTATTCGGATTGATCGTCGTCATGGCGATCGTGCAATCGTTTTGTCCGAATTCATAACTTGCCGGATATAGAATATCATGTTTTGAACATAAAAAATGCCACCGTGAAGGTGGTATTTTCATTTCGTCTTTATTATTTATTTGTCTTTTTTATCATATAAATATCTTAAAAATGAAGTTCAGTCAGGAATTTCGCATGTTCAGTCAATAATCCCCCTTTTTTATAATATCTATTGTATACTACATCCAGATTTCAACGGCACCAACACACACATCCCACGAAATCAAAAAGGCCGAAACTGCCGCATATTCTTCCCTCTTCTCCAAGGTCAAATGCGGGTTCCCGCTCCGCCTGTTCCCCAGGCTTCGCCGCGTGCAGTTTCGGAATTAACAATTTCTATTTTGTTTCTTTCTTCTGAATGACATTTCTGAGTTTTCATAATACATTGCCACCGGCTCCGGATGAGAACCGGCGGCAATTCTTTTTACCACACAGAAAACACAATTCCTGCAAGCGGTGACAACACGATCATAATCATAGAAAACAAAAAAGACTCCATTGATATAAGCGTTGCCCTCCACTCAGACGGAAACATTTCCTGTAAGATCGCATCTGTACGAACCTGCAATGCATCACCACTACTGATAACATTGACAGTAAAGAGTCGTTCAGACTGATTGCGGGTTTTCAGCTTAAACTTAGTGGTCAAGGCGTCATTTATGATTTCAGTTTGCCAAAACCTTTTTCTGACGCCTGCGAGTCATTGATACCTGACTTGGTTGAATTACTATCTTCTTTATATGCTCACCATCTACCCCAATATCTTTTAGATAACCTTCAAAATCTCCGTCAAATATAGATATATCATTTTCAACATCATACGTATACATATCTACCTCTCTACGCTTTCTCTAAAGAACTTTCATCCAGAAGGAAATCAAGCATATTTATCTTCTTATAGCCGTTTTCCAAATTAGTAAAAGGATCATTATCCATAGTAATTACTATCTTCTTATAGCCATCATCCAAATTCCTGAATGAGCTTAACTCTCGTTCTCTTGTGGATGGATCAATTACAGAATATGACACCTGAATATAATAGGTATTGTTCATATCCTTTGCCATAAAGTCAATTTCCTTATCACTATTATTTCCAATATCAACTATATAACCTCTGCGTAACAATTCAAGATAAACAATATTTTCTATCGTATGCGTCGGTTCAAGTTGTCTAAAATTCAGCATTGCATTGCGAATACCAATATCACATACATAATACTTGTGTAAAGTCTTTAAATATGCTTTCCCTTTTATATCATATCTCTGCACCTTATAAAACAAAAATGCATCGCACAAATAATCCAAATAATTACCTATTGTCTTATGGTCAACACTTGTATATCCATTACTTCTTAATGTATCCGCTATTTTTCTACTCGAAACATATGACCCAATAGAAGAACATAGAAGTTCTACCAATGCCTGAAATACTTCTTTATTTCGTATACCGTGACGTTCAATGATGTCATTAATCTGAACAGACTCTGCAACAGTTTTAAGATATTTATTCTTCAGAACGTCATCTTCTTCCTGCAACAAATACGGCATTCCGCCATATAACATATACTGATTAAATAACTGATATTTATCTGTCTGGTAATAATCATATAACTCTTTAAAGCTGAATGGCTGAACATGCAATTCAACACCTCTGCCTCTGAATTTTGTATTAATATCAGACGACAAAAATTCCGAATTAGAACCAGTGATATAAACATCACAATTAAAATCTCGCTTTATTCCATTTACCACATCTTCAAAATTCTCTACTAACTGAATTTCATCCAAAAAGATGTAGTAGCAATTTTCATCTTTAATCCTATTTTCAACCTCTTTATAAAGTTTTTTCGCATCTAACAGTTCATCATTTCGAATATTATCAAGTGCTATCTTTATAATATGATGTTCCGGCACACCAAGTTTCTTAATTTCTTCATAAAACAACTCAAATAACAGCGTTGATTTCCCGCAACGACGTATACCCGTGATGATTTTTACAATATCTTTATCTTTCTGTTTCAGTAAAAAGTCAATGTACTTTTTTCTTTCTATAGCCATAATTCTCCCCTTTCTATTCCCCAAATTCGTTCAAAAACTTTTTTTGGGGAATAACTTATTTGTATTATATATCTTTTTCATTTGTTTGTCACGCACATATTATGTATTTTCTACCCCAATCCCATAACTTTGGGGGTATCATCAGTCTTTTCCAGTCCTCGATTGTGAATCAGTAAGTCCTTGGTGTTCTCCACCAAATCCTGCTCCCCGGATTCAAAGATAGCCAGTCTGTACTTTTTCTCCTTACACTCCGCAATCAAAGGCTGCAGGCTGTCCATAACCTTAGGATCAGCCTTTTCCGCATTCGTCATCCAGACAATTGCGTACTTACCCTCTCTATTCACTGTCAGATTCATAGGGCACCTCCTTTTCTTAAAATGATTGCCAGATTTTTCATCTTTATGCCGACGCAGATGAAAAACTTGTTAAATTCATTTTATCTAAGAATAGGTTTTTCTACATTGAACGGATTTTGAGCAGAAATTGAAAATATACGTCCATGCCACAATCGTACAGTCGTTCTTTCCTTGCTTTTATGCTATACTTTCCACAAGTCCCATATCGAAACGATTTACTACCATGAAATAAGAAACATAGAAGATTACAGGACAAATTACAGGAGATGATTTCATTGAACAGAATTGATTTTCATAGCATTGCTACCATCCTTTTGGGAGGTTTAATCGATGCAGACTACTCGCAAATGGATTTTATCTATATGCTGTTTGGAAGCTTTGCCAACGACAATGTAGATTTTGCATTTGATAATGGTTTGGTCTGCAAATGGATCAAAGGGCAGTCCCGCATCAGCCCCAAAATTATCAGTTATTACAACATCGAAAAGAACAGGGACAAGTTCTGTAAAGATATTGAATCAAAATTATTGCCATATATCAGTGATGTATCTTATGCCATTTCAGCTATTCGAGATTTGATGTTATGTGACATCACTACTTCTGATGAGAAAAAAGATGCCTTACTGACGCACTTTGATCATGCTCCGGCACATTTCATATGCGATGTATTGGTATACGGATTTTCCAGAAATTTTGTCAAAGCGAGAAATAAAGATTCCTGCTCATCCTCTCCCAGAGTGGATGATGTTATGTACTTACCCCTGCTTCCTAAACCAACGAAATATTTTACAGGACGTTCTAATGCCCTCCTTGAACTCCATCAGTTGTTGTACATATCCTGTACCTGCCTTTCTGCCCTGTGGGCGATTTGTTTTGTAAGTATAGGATATAAAAAATCCACCCAAAATCCATAATTTACATTATGAGAAGTTCCAGGACGGAACCGTGAAATGTATTGAGGATGAGATACCTTTTGAACTGCCGGAAGGGTGGGAATGGTGTAGGTTTACGTCTGTTACTGTTAATCGTGATAGCGAAAGAAAACCTATCTCATCAGCTAATCGTACTAATGTTGCTAAAATATATGACTATTATGGTGCTTCTGGAAAAATTGACAAAATAGATAAGTTTATATTTAATGAGAAACTATTGCTAATAGGTGAAGATGGTGCAAATCTTGTAACAAGGAGTAAACCTATTGCTTTTTTTGCAGAAGGACAGTATTGGGTAAATAATCATGCACATTGCATTGATTCAACTGATAAACTGATCTTAGAATATCTTTGTTTATATATTAATGCAATTAGCCTTGAAAAGTATGTAACAGGTTCTGCTCAACCTAAAATGACACAGGATAATATGAATTCAATACTTATTGCACTTCCGCCATATGAAGAGCAAAAAAGATTGGAATTTCAGGTTAATCACATATTAAAGACAGTTTCGACTATTGAAAACGAAAAAGAGGATATTGTTAATTACATTATTTCTGCAAAATCCAAAATTCTAGACCTTGCCATTCGAGGTAAACTTGTACCACAAGACTCGAGATAACTCTTATTATGAAAATATATCAAATAATACCATCTGTATAGATGAAGAAGTACCATTCGATTTACCTGATGGATGGATATGGTGTAGATTAAAATCATTGGCAGATCCACATGAAAATTCTTTTGTTGATGGTCCGTTTGGCAGCAATCTGAAAACAGACCATTACACAGATAGACGGGAAGTAAGAATAATACAATTAAATAACATTGGTGAATTTACATGGAAAAATAACGGTATAAAATATACCACTTATAGTCATGCAGAAACACTATCTCGATGCAAATCATATCCAGGGGATATTGTAATTGCAAAAATGATGCCTGCCGGAAGGGCGATTATAATTCCTGATATCGAAGATGTGTATGTTATATCATCTGATTGCGTGCGACTACAATTACCTAATTATATTGACAAAAGATATGTCATGTATATGATAAATAGTCCCACCATCAACAAGAGTGTCATGAAAAATGTTCAGGGAATAGGTAGAACAAGAACAAGTTTAAGTAAATTGAAAGAACTACTTGTACCTATACCGCCATATAAGCAACAGTGCCAAATATCTGCCACATTTGATAAGAGCCTTTTTTATTTTGATACGATTAATGCATTATGTGAATGATAGACAGCCGCCCTAAAACTTAGGACGGCTGATATTTTACCAAGTTACAATTTTATCAACAAGTGCCTGCTGTTCGCTGGCAGTACGTCTCAGATATATGCGAGTAGTTTCAATGCTTTCGTGTCCCATTAAATCTGCCAGCAATGCAATATCATTATACTTTTCAAGAAAGTTTTTGGCATATCTATGACGGAAGGAATGTGGATAGACCACTTTGCTGTCTAAACCATATTTGTCCGCATAATTCTTAAGTTGTTGAGAAATACCTCTAGTCGTTATACGGTCACCATATCTGTTTAGAAAAAGATAACCTGAAGTGCGTTGAGTTTCGCATAACCACTTTAGCGTTTCTTCACGCAATATTTTGGGGATGAATAATCTACGTAATTTACCGCCCTTGCTATACAAATCAAAATATCCAAGTTGCACATGCTCAATCTTAATACGAATTAATTCGCTTACACGAGCACCAGTCGCAGCAAGGTACCAAACAACAAAATACCACTCCATATTATTATCTTTTTTTAGTTGATTCTTCAGGAATTTATAATCGGCATTGCTGATTACATTTTCCAAAAAACTTTTCTGCTGAATCTTTACTGCTTTGAGTCGCAATTGTGGCTTTTCTAAATATTCCAGATATTTGTTAATTGCTTGTATTCTAAGATTTACAGTTTTGGGTTTAAAATGTTCCATCAGATAGCCCTTGTAGGCAAGCAAGTTTTCCTTAGAAACCTTCTCATAATTTGTAGTGAAGTAATTCACCGTCCACAGATAGGATTCGATGGTGTTACCTGATAGATTACCTTTTTTTAGGTAATCTTCAAAAGTTATTTCTGTCTTCATATAAAGACACCTCCATAAATTTATTTGCGGGTATCCGCTGAATAGATTATAGAGGAGAAAGTGTCGAATTCTCTTATTATGAGAAGGTAGATGACGAAGTTCATTGCATTGATGAAGAACTTCCATTTGAGATTCCTAAAACATGGGAATGGGTGCGATTGCAGAATTGCTGCACCAAGGAAATACGTCGAGGAAAGTCACCCAAATATACTGAACAAAGTAACACACTTGTTTTTGCTCAAAAATGTAATACAAAGTATGCAGGTATAGATACTGGCTTAGCTCTATATCTCGACGAAAGTACATTGAGTAAATACTCCGATGATGAGTACATGCAGGACGGAGATATTGTTGTAAACTCAACCGGGACAGGTACTTTAGGGCGTATCGGCTTCTACCGTAATTATGATAATAATGTAATGCTTCCTATTGTTCCCGATTCCCACGTCACAGTTATACGAGCATGTAGCAGTATTCAAAAATTTTACCTATATATCTTTATGAAGGCAAATCAACACAAACTCGAAAAGCAGGGTGAAGGCTCAACAAATCAAAAGGAATTAAAACCTCTCACATTAAAGAATATGCTTGTGCCCATTCCTCCATATTCTGAACAAGAAAGAATTTCTGCAGTAATAACGTCTGCTTTTTCAATTACATCTGCAATAAGAAGAAGCCTCAGCTGAGGCTTCTTTCTATTGGGAGCATAGTAGCAAAATAATTTTCAATTTGCCTAGAGATACAAGCTTGTTCTGCAAGTGGTGGAATAGGAACAAGAAGTGATTTTACGCTATCAGATTTGAGGTTCTTAACTGTAGAGCCTACAGCAAGTGAACTTAATGCATTATACATAATTGATGAACTGAGCATATAATATAAATAATCCTGGTGGAAGGCTATCTCTATTCCTCCAATAACGAGCCATCCGTCGTGTATGCAGCCATTCGTTCTTAGTATATACGGTCGACCAAAGCTCATGGAATTAGTAAGTAAGAAATCTCCGCTACATACATATCTTGTTTTACTTAACCCTTCAGGACGAATTTTTTCTTTTGTTGAGTAGATATATTTGCCTCCTTGTTCGGTATCCCCGATTTTTATCCAGTTTAGACCATTTTCGTCATCGGTGAGATAATTTTCAATAGGTCTTGGAGAACCGCCTCTGGCAATAGAACAAATATTACCCAGTCTCTCGTACATCCAACCATCTGGAATTTCAAAAGGAATTTCCGAATCAATACATCGAATTTCAACACCTACCTTCATAATAAGAGTTATCATCACCTTTGAAGATGATAGATTCCTTCTTATCACGCTTGATTTTGCCCGCTTTGATGAGTTCCTCTTTCTCTGCTCGTATACGTTCAAGCAGGACAGAAGCAGGCTCATCATCTGGATTCTGCGGTACAAGTTTGCCACGAATAGCAAGGTCGAGGATTTTGGATTTTGTCAAAGAAACAGTTTCAGCTAAAATCTCTTTTTCTTCTCTAATTTGATTTATCAAAGAATCCATTTCAACAAATTTGCTAACCATTGCCGATTGTGTTGTTATAGTGCAAACAGGAATTAAGGTTGATAGAATTCTTTCTAATGCCAACTTAGGCATAGCTACCTGATGGGTTTTGTCTTGAAATTGCTGCTGAACAAATTCCGATTGTATAATCAAGCATAAATAGTTTTTATTGATCTGTATGTTTGTAATTTTTACTGCATTTTCAGTAAGGTTCATTCCATCTAACTCAGTAGGCACTTCACCAGTAACACCAATTGTACCAGCAATGGTAACATAAAGATCATCTTTTGAAATCGTATAGTTTTTGATTTGTAAAAATACTTCCTCTGAAATATATTTCAGATCATCCGTATTTATACAGAACTCTACACCATTCCCACCCTTCCGGCAGTTCAAAAGGTATCTCATCCTCAATACATTTCACGGTTCCGTCCTGGAACTTCTCATAATGTAAATTATCCTCACCAACAAAGATAATGGTATTATTCTTAATATCCTTAGGTTTTAACTTGCCATCCTTGACCATCTGTTGTTTTTCAGCCCTGATACGCTCCAGCAATACGGATGCTGGTTCATCGTTTGGATCCTGTGGAACTAATTTACCGCGAATAGCAAGGTCAAGAATTTTTTGTCGTAATGCTTTTATATCCATTATTCTTCCACCTCTCCTATAAGTGCTTCCAATTCCGCAACCGCCTTAGATATGTTGGATGATTTTTCCTTTATTTGTTCTAACAATTCTGCAAGAGTGTAATCATCTGTCCCCGAATCACTCTTCATCCATGTAATATCAAGACTTGTTTTATCCCTTGCTAAAATTTCATCATATGTGAATTTTCTCCATCTTCCATTTGGATTTTCTTCACTATATGTTTCTTTACGTGCTGACAAATCGCCATCTGCATAGCAAGCAACAAAGTCATCGAAATCTTCTTTTTTCAAAGGATTTGTCTTTCCAAATGATGGCATGTCATTTCTGAGGTCATATATCCAAACTTCTTTAGTATTCGCCTTATCCGTTTTACCTCTCGTAAAGAACAATACATTTGTCTTTACTCCCTGGGCATAGAAAATTCCGGTAGGCAGTCTAAGGATTGTATGCAGGTTACATTTTTCCATAAGGTCTTTACGGATTTTTTCGCCATCTCCATCTGCAAATAAAACATTATCCGGCAATACAACTGCTGCTCTTGCTTTTCCATCTGTATTCAAACTTCTGTAAATATGCTGCAGGAAATTGAGCTGCTTATTGCTGGTTGGGAATGTAAAGTCGTCTCTTGTAGCACGCTCTCCACCCTTCTTGGTCCCAAAAGGCGGGTTCGTTAATACTACATCATATCCTTTCATTTCTTTTCCAGCATTGGATAAAGTATCTGCAAGTTTTATTTCACCTTCAATATCATGTAGCATTGCATTCATCAATGCAAGTCTATGTGTATCATGCACAAGCTCACAGCCGGTAAACGCCTCTTCTCTTTCGAATTTTGCAGTATCCGCATCTAATTGGAATAAATCATCTGTATTCTCTCTCACATACTGGCTGGCAGAAATCATGAATCCAAACGTTCCACAGGCTGGGTCATTACAGCGTTCTCCCGGCTGTGGTTTCATTAATCTTGTCATCACATCAATAAGAACTCTAGGAGTAAAATACTGACCTGCTCCGGATTTCTTTTCGTTGGCATTTTTCTCCAATAATCCCTCATAAAGATTGCCCAACCCCTCTTCACGAGCTGAAAACCAATCAAGTCCATCAATCGTCGTAATAATTTTCTCGAGGTTCTTTGGCTCCTCAATATTAGTTGCGGAACCCTGATAAATTTCTCTTACGCGTCCTGTACAGTTTTCTCCCAGATGATTCAGCAATTCTTTGTAAAATTTCTTTAATTCAACACCACTTTTTGATTTTAATACATCCCAACGATAACCTTCCGGTATCTGCTTCTCTGCACCGGTTTCCTTTGCCATTTTAAGAAACAGAATATATGTAAGCTCAGTTACATACTGATGATAGGTAATTCCATCATCTCTTAATACATTACAGAGATTCCAAAGTTTTGATACGATTTCTTGTGTTGTCATGCAGTTCTTCCTCCATCATCATATAGATACTCATTGAGTTCTAAAACGACACTTTCTAATTTGTCACTAAATATTTTATTTATCTTGGTAAACCCACCCTGCGATTTAAAACGACTGTCCTCATCGAATACTGTAATATTCAATACCGATTCATTCAGCAAATAATCTTCCATTCTCTTAATCCAATTTTGTTCCTGCATAGTAAAAGAATGTGCTTTTCGCAATCGATCCACAGCCTTTCTAATTCTTGCCTCATGGCTGATAAGCACTGAACCTATAGCATATCTGCGAATCAAGCTTATAATATCTGCTGCCATTTCCTCATTTGTCAATTGTGATATTGCCGTATTTAATTGCTGTGTTGTATATCCCTCTCTATCCAACGTAAGCATCAGGGACTTCAAGCTATCCCTGGTAAGTTCACGCGGCTTTGTACAGATAATTTTTAATGCTGCAATCTCATTGATATTATTTTGAATATAGCTTGAGAATGCATCTATGTAATCTTCTGGGCGGGCATCTTTATTTCCGTAGCCCCTTCTCTCTTCGATAAAAGTATCTTGTTCATCAGAAATAACAACAGGTCGTCCACCATTTGGCTTACTTTCCTGAAGCATACGGAATAAATCGTAATATGCCAACAATCTCTTTTTAGCATCTTCCGGACTGCGCTTTTGAATATCAACTACAAACTGTGTCGGGTCCATTCCTCCTGACATATCAATGAAATGCTCCATCGTTTTTTCATCAATATTTTTCTTTTTACGCTGTAGCTTTGCGATTACCTGATTAATCTGATTCTTTACGTGTGCTTCATCATTCAATTCCTCTAAACCATCTAATAACTGTGTAAATGATGTGCTTGGATTTGCTACTACTGGTTTCATTGTATTGACATCCTCTAAAGCATCGTAAACACCAACAGGGTCATAAATATCAAAATGTGTCTTGTGAATCTCTTTGCACAAACGTGTAGCACGTCCCAACATCTGCTCAAACAAAATACGAGATTTAACACGGCGCATAAACACTAACGTTGAAATCGAAGGTACATCAATACCTGTTGTCAACAAATCAACCGTGACAACAATGGATGGATAATCTTCATTTTTGAAACGCTTTATTGCCTCTTGTATTTTCTTTTTATTTCCGTTGGCTACACTGCCAGTAATCTTCATAATTGCATCATTATCAACACCATATTCTGTGTAAATATCCTTAAGTATTGATACAATCATATCTGCATGGTCATCATTAACAGCATAAATCAATGTTTTCCCCTGTTCCCTCGGGGATTCCGGATCTATATTTTTTGCTATTTCTTCCAAAACCGTTCTATTAAAGGATTCTACTATAACCTGCTTATTAAATGAATCTACATCAAAATCCAATTCATCCTCTATCAACTCGCTATTTTCGATTTCTCCAGTAATTGGGTCATATATTGTAACTGCATCACCTTTTTTATAATGAATACCTTCTGTATTTAATTTAGTCTTTAACTCATGAGGTGCATCATGATCTACTAAATATCCCTCAATAACAGCCTCACGATAGGTATATTTAAAAACCGGTTCTCCAAAGATTTCTGTAGTCTGTAATGCCGGTGTTGCTGTAAGTGCAATTTTCACAGCATTAAAATATTCTATAACTGACCTATACTTACTCTGATATTCTCTTTGGTCTCTATAAAGTGCCTCATCTTCTCCCATTTCTTTGTCGAGGATGTATCCGCGGTGTGCTTCATCTATTATGAGCAAATCATAGTCTGAAACAGCAGGCATGGTTTCACCGTCATTGTACATAATTCGCTTAACCATTCCCTGAACAGTCGAAATGTGGATACGAGTCTCCTTATCAATTGTTTTGTCTTCTAAACCTTTAATATTATAAATATCATCAAGCGTGAGGAGATCTTCCATTTTTACTTCTTCGAAAACATCCTGAGCCTGTTCTCCTAATGCTGTACGGTCTACCAAAAACAAGATGCGACGAAATCTCTCTGTCTTAAGGAATCGGTAAATCATACCTAATACAGTTCTTGTTTTACCCGTACCGGTAGCCATTGCTAATAATGCGGTTTGCTTTCCGTTAATAACAGCCTCCTCTGCCGCCCTAATTGCGTTCAGCTGATAAGGTCTCAAATTCAGTCCGTCTTTATCTGTCAAAAGGTCATATGACATTTCCTTCAGATTCTTATTCTTACCTTCTATATCCGCAGCAAGCAATTCTTCCATTCCATCAGGACTCATCCAGCCACGCAATGGCATCGGTGAATTATCCGGTTTTCTTAAATCCAAAAACCAGATACCGGATTTTGTCTTATACTGCTTAAGGTAAGGTCTTCCATTTGTTGCAAAGGTAAATGGAACTTTAAATTCTCCCCATGTATCTATAACGTATTTCTCATCTTCTTTTCGAATACATCTTGGATAGTCTTTTCCTTGATAATCAATAACAGAAGGGATATCCTTATGAATAGCTTTTGCTTCGATAATACCAACTAATTTCTCTCCTACAAAAAGTGCATAATCTGCATATCCCCTATTTCCCACTTTAGAATTCGTAGGATATTCAGCGATTGCGAGATTTCTACCTTTTGTAGGACGAGTTCCCTTGGAGTAGCGCAGATTTTCGGTATCTGCATCCCATCCTACCATTCGTAATTGTTCATCAATCAAGAAACGAGTTTCCGCTTCTGTTTTTGGTCTTTGATTGGCTGCTTTATAAGCTTGCTTCTTACGCTCTGTCTGTTCAATAATCGGAGCCGCTGCTGCCATTTGTTCTGCTAACTTTGTGAGTTCTGATTCCTTTTTCTCTTCAGCCTCTTTATCAACTGTACCTGATACTGTATTTTCTTCCGGCATGACAAAATCTCTATGAGAATAATTCCAATCTCCATAGGTCTGCATAAACCATTCACAGAGACTGTGTGCCATCGGCAAAAATATTTTGTCATCTGCTATCGAAGCATAATTTTCATGTACTGCTTTATTTCTTACCTTTCTAAGGCCATGCAAAATAGTAACTAAGTCACTTGTAAGTAACCCTTCTCTACTTAATGTGTCTATACGTGCAACTGCTGTGTTATCATGTGGAAATGCAATTCTATCATATGTAAACATTAAATTTACAATAGTTTCTCCAATCATCCCCAACTTCATTAAACATGAATTTGAATCAGAGTAACAATATTTCTCAGCCATTTTTCCAAAATTTGAAAGCACCGGAAAATCTTTCTTCAAAAAATCAAAATTCGAAACCATCGCTACCTCCTTCTCACATCTTTAAACTTCTCATAATTTTGTATTATCGGAAGTTCTTACATAAAAAATTATTCACCTATATTTATCCCATAAATATTTTCGCAATTGAATGTTTCTGTATCTGTTTTTTCAATTATTTTTTGATATTCATAATCCATTTCAATTTTGCCGTCTCTTTTATATAGCCTGGTCAAAATATAGTAATCACTATTTTCAAAAACAATAGGGCATATTGTATAATTCATCTGCCTTGATTGATAATGAAATATATATTTACTATCTTCATCAGCTTCTTGTTCAACTAATACTATTTTATAAGAAGACCTGTCATTTTCATATGTAATACCAAGTATGTACATAAGTAATATCTCTAAAGCAACTGTAATGAAAACTGTAAATATCATATTCTTACTATTTCTCTTATGTTGATTCCCATCGTCAATATCTTTTTGCTTTTCTAACTTGCTTTTTAACTTCTTTTTCTTACGATCAGAAAATTTCTTCTCAATCGCAAATTCTATACCATATATGTTTACCGCAGCACAAACAAAAGCAAGTACAATCAATAACATAACTACACTTTCTACCGTTGAATCCTTTATTAAGTTAATAATACTAACTCTTGAAGTTATGAGAACCATGATAAGCAACAGTAGCATTTCTACAATCCAAAATACTACTGATTTAAGTTTTCGTTTCCAATGATATTTTGTTTCATCCTCTGAAACCAATATTGTATAGAATAAGTAATTTATTCCAAACCACACTATAAGAACTGCCGCCAGCTGAATTATTTGTAGCAAAAAGCTCTCATCATCAGATGTTATATAACAAGAAGCAATTCCATATACAGAAAATCTTCCTGATTGATATGCATACCACATACCTTTAATTACCCATAATCCTACAGTCATAACTGCCACAAATAGTGCGCTAAATTTTGTAAAATCTTTCTCAGCAATTTCCTTACATTTTTTAATAACTTTATATGCTTTATCTTGCATTGTATCTTTTACATCTAAATTTTTTTCTTCTGAATTTTCCAACTCCTAGTTTCTCCTTTACACAGTTTATCAGGACTCTATCTTCACAATATCATCCAACTTACATCCCAAAGTCACACAAATCTTCGCCAAAACTTCCACCCGGACATCTTCGTTTTCTCCAAGCTTTGCCATTGCATTTGTACTAATTTTTGCCGCTCTAATTAATTCTGTTTTCATCATTCAACGTTCATTTAAAATAACCCACAACTTATCATATTTTACTGTCATTTCCGTCCTCCTGAAACATAGAAAGAACTATTTTTGTTAATTTTAAGTATAACATTTCCTAAATGTTCTCTCAATGCAATTTTGCAGATTTCAATTTGCAATTCTGAATTTCTTTTACATAAAAACACCGGTCAGATTTCTCCAATCGGTATTTCTTTAAATCCTATTCAATTAAACTCCACCATTGCTTCCACATATCTCTGCAATCCGCCCGGCTTCAACGCGAAACTTACATAGCTTGCAGGCTCTTCTCGTGCCAATCTTGATAAGTACGCAGCGTCTAACGGCTCCTCGTAGATTACATTTGCTTCTGCCTTGTCACATTCTATAACAAGTTCCCTGCCATCCATATCCGTCATAATCACTGCATTTCTGTCAGCATCATAACGGTAAATTGTGTAGTTAAGTTCCATAATACCACCCTTATCCTTTCCCCACTCTCTCTGCCAGTCCAATCATACCGCCAACAAACAATTCCCTCTTTATCTGTCCGATTCTCTCCTCCACCAATGCCTTGTTCTCCTTTTCCGGCACCTTCGAATTCTCACAAACGCCCTGTTTATCAGCATTTCGGCACTGTGTCAATGTTGTCAATAGCGGGTCATCACTACTGATAACATTGACAGTAAAGAGTCGTTCCGGTTTGTTGCGGATTTTTAGCGGAACGGTAGTGGACAAGGCGTCATTGATACCTGACTTGGTTGAATTATTTTGTGTATCAGGTGACTCCATATGTTTTACTATAACTTTACTGTCTTGATTAAAATTTACGATTGGATCTTTTCCTGCTTTCACTTCTGATGCAATCATTTCCATATGTTCTGAGTTATCTGTACCGATATCTGTTATAGTACTGGCCACGTTGCCATTCGTTTCTTCAGCAACACTTAGCAGTTGTTCCCTGCCCTCTACCTGCTAATAGTAGAAAGTAGTTACAACACCGACTTTTAAGAGATTATCAATATCTGCTTTCAGCTTCACATGTATTCTGTCCTCAAAAACGATTATCTTGTCAATAATCAACTCTAAGTCTTTCTTATCCAGACTCTTCTTATTCAGGATATCATTGAAAATATCAATGGCCGTCTTCGCCAGTCTGTTGATTCGAATAATATCATTTCGCTTATCCACATTCAGATTCATCTGATTTTGGAGTCCTTTGATTCTGTTAATCAATTCATCCTCAATCTCTGCGTAGGTCCCTTCAAACCTCTTTTATGGTAAGTCCCACAGGTATATGCCGGTGCAATGTCGCTTCTGCTCATAGAAAACATCGGCGAACCGCAATCCCCACAAAACAGAAAACCAGAGTATACATTATCATATTTCTTCACACCACGGTAATGCGTTGTGGTTCTCTTTTTAAGCTGCTCCTGCGTATATGCCCATGTTTTATAATCAATAATGGCTTCATGATGATTTTCAAACACAAAATGTTCTGATTCATCCACCTTCGTATCTGCTCCGTGAATCTTCTTGCGAGTATATTTATGCTGACGAAGGGTTCCAATTAGGTATAAAAAAGGCAAGCATAAAATGCTTGCCACCACTCACAAAATGTAAATGGCGAGGTCGGAATCTATCCGCCTCGCCTCAGCGCAGTCCGGAAACATACGCCTCAATCCTTATATATAATATACACTACCGCGCTAAAATATGCAAGTACAACACATTCGCATTCCCAATAGCACTTTTTACTCAAAAATACTATTCTTTCGTCAATTTATATTTATTATTTATTTGTCTTTTTTATCATATAAATATCTTAAAAATGAAGTTCAGTCAGGAATTTCGCATGTTCAGTCAAAAATCCCCCTTTTTTAGAATTTCTATTGTATACTACATCCAGATTTCAAAGGCACAAAAAATCACACATCCCACGAAATCAAAAAACGAAACTGACGCATATTCTCCCCTCTTCTCAAAGTTCAAATGCGGGTTCCCGCTCCACCTGTTCCCCAGGCTTCGCCGCGTGCAGTTTCGGAATTAACAACATCTATTTTGTTTCTTTCATCTATGTTACATTTCTGAATTTTCACAATACATTGCCGCCGGCTCCAAACGGGAACCGGTGGCAATTCTTTTTACCATACAGAAAACACAATTCCTGCAAGCGGTGACAGTGCGATCATAATCACGGAGAATGTAAAAGATTCCATTGATATCAGCGTTGCCCGCTGCTCAGACGGAAACATTTCCTGTAAGATAGCATCTGTGCGAACCTGAAGTGCATCATCACTGCATGCCGCTACAAATCCACCCAGCGTCATAAGCACCGCGATACCTGTATGTTCAATCAATACGCCACATAAAACGAGCACAGACGTTACCGCAAACACCCAGCGATACCGTAAGTTCTTACACCACAAGATCAGCTTGGCTCCAAGGATTCCTCCCATCTCCATGATGAAAAGAGAGCTTCCTAGTGCCGAATCCGGCATACCTGTCTGCGGCAGCTTTGCCTGCAAGAAAAACAGCAATACAATATCAACCGCGCCGACAAAGGAATTACATATCATCAGAAACACTGCCCGTTTCGCCTTTTTTAGAAAGCGCAGACTCTCCACAAAACATACCCTGAGTTCCTTCCATACCGACTGTAACACCTCCTGTTTTCGATCTGTACCTGTGTGATCCAAACGAATCTCTCGTAGCGACAACAACACTCCAATCTGAATGCAAGTCACCAGGACATCCGATGCATACGCAATCTTATATCCGACAAAAAGTGCAAAGCCCGCACACAATGTAGAAATACCATTGCAAAGCCGATACAGAATCAACTGATTGGCTGCGTAGCGCTCATATCGTGCCTCCTCACCAACCAGTTTCAGTGAATCATACGCAAGCGCATCCCCAGATCCCGAAGAAAAATTATAGCTGACTGCAAAACATGCGATTGCTGCACACACCATCGTCAGATTCTTTGAGCAAATCATGCAGATGCTTCCAATCACTCGCATAATACTGCTCACAACAAGCATCTGCTTTCGTCCAAATACATCCGCAAAAACACCAGATGGTATCTCAAACGTCAAACTGAAAATATGAAACACCGTCTCTGCAATTCCGATTTCGACCAGACTGTATCCTCTCGCAGCAAGAATTGCGACCCACGCGCCCGTCAATGACAGATTGCCTAAAATGGACGCCATGTACAACTTCGATATTTGTTTTTTAATTTTAAACATAAAAAATCTCCTTAACTTATATTTGATCGTTAAGGAGATAATGTACCTTGATTTACATAGAATGGTTCTGATAATCAGACTTTATTCCTGAAAAAAGGCGCACTATCCCCGTAAGGAGCGAAAATGTAACCTTTTTTCAATTGCAATGTCGTCATCTTCCAGAACATTGATTGCTTCCTTTTTATCGTATTGGTTTTATTCTATGTTACATAACAAAATCTGTCAAGGAATTTTTACACCATTTCGTCTATGTATGAACCATTTCATCTATGTATTTTTATACCATTTCATCTATGAGCGTGATTGCCTCTTGAATCATCTTATCACAGTGTTCTTTCTTGTTGCCACCCCTCGCCGCATTTGCACGAAGCAGATCCACACAGTTCACCATGCCATCATGATTCTCCGCAATCTTCCTGCGGAATTCATTTACCTTCGCCGGATTCTCAACACCCTTGGCACCAAGCACCATCAAACCACCTGTGATTGCGCCACAGACACCGCCGCATTTCATACCACCACCGAAATTACAGCCAAGTCCTGCCGCCATTTCTTCTGAAATCCCCATATCCTCTGCGTAACAACGCATAATCGTCTGGGAACAGTTGCTTACCATTGGAGTTTCGTTTCGAAGCTCCATTGCTTTTTCTATATGTTTATTCATCGCAAACCTCCATATTTAACACACTTGCATGTCTTCTATCTCTCAGCAACAACCTGAAAAATGTAAAATTTCAAATAATAACTCTCATCTGCCGCCCACAAGATCGGATGATCCGGTGCCTGCTGCCGGAATTCCACCTGACGAAGACGCTTGTGCACGCTAGTTGCTGCCTGACCAATTACTTTCGTGAACAATTCCTGTGTCATGAAATGGGAGCAGGAGCAGGTTGCAAAATACCCGCCGTTTTTCACAAGCTGCAAGCCTTTCCGGTTGATCTCACGGTATCCTTTGATTGCATTCTTGGTTGCTTCGCGTGACTTGGTAAACGCCGGTGGGTCTAAGATTACGACATCAAACTGCTCACCTGCTTCAGCAAGCTTTGGAAGCTCGTCCAATACATTTGCCTCTTTAAAATGTACAGTCTTCTCCAGATGATTGAGCTTTGCATTTTCTCTTGCCTGCTCTACAGCAAACTCTGAAATATCAAGTCCTAACACATCACTCGCCCCAGCATAGCCACAATTTAATGCAAAGGTTCCCATGTGTGTAAAGCAGTCAAGCACTCGCAACGGCGTCTCCTGCTCTCCTCTGGTCAGACCTTTAACCAGTCTCTGCATCGCAAGCCGGTTGTATTTCTGGTCAAGGAAGAATCCTGTCTTCTGTCCATTTGCTACATCGACCTTATAATGCACGCCATTCTCCACAATCTCAACAACCGGATCAAACTCCGCACCGAGACATCCTTTATATGGAGCAAGTCCTTCCTTCTTGCGCACCTTCGCGTCACTGCGCTCGTATACGCCGCGGATCTTGACACCATCCTGCGCCATGATCTCTTTCAGTAAATCCACGATTTGTTCCTTATATAAATCAATGCCAAGTGCGAGGGATTCCACCACCAGCACATCCGAGAACCGATCAATCACGAGTCCCGGCAGGAAATCCGCCTCACCAAAGATCACACGACAACATGTAAGATCATCGCCCTGCATCACAGCTTTTCTGTATTCCCATGCATTCTTCACCCGCATACGGAGAAATGCTTCGTTGATGTCCTGCTCTGCGTCTCGGGTCAGCATCCGCACAGTGATTTTTGATTTCCGGTTGATGAATCCTCGTCCCATCGGATATCCATCAAAATCACGCACGATGACAATATCGCCATCTTCCACACTTCCCATCACGCTTTCTATCTCGTTGTCGAAGATCCAGAGTCCACCTGCCTTGATGGTACGTCCTTCTCCTTTTCGTAAATTCACGACTGCTTTCGGTTCCACTTGTATTTCCTCCTGATTTTATTCCAAGAATTATCGATTATTGTTTTTTTGTATTTCATATGTACCTTGGTTGTTTTCTTGGTTGTTTCTATTTCTTTCCTATGGTATCACAGAGTGATTTGTTTCTCAATCCATACTTTCTGTTTCTCTCACTCTTCCCATTGGAGCATTTTCCCGATTCTGAACTTTTTTACCCAACCCGCTTGCTTCTCTCACTCTTCCCATTGGAGTAATTTCCCGTTTCTGGACTTTTTTACCCAACTAGCTTGCTTCTCTCACTCTTCCCATTGGAGTATTTTCCCGATTCCGGACTTTTTTACCCAACTAGCTTGCTTCCCTCACTCTTCCCATTGGAGTATTTTCCCGTTTCCTGACTTTTTTACCCAACTAGCTTGCTTTTCTACCTCTCCCCATTGGAGCAATTTCCCGTTTCCGGACTTTTTTACTCAATCAGCTTGCTTCTCTCACTCTTCCCATTGGAGTAATTTCCCGTTTCTAAACTTTTTTACCCAACCAGCCACCCACAAATGAGAAAATTTCCCAACAGCTCAAAAATCCTGCATAAATGGTTTGTTTTGACTAACTTTTTGCGTTATAATAACCACGGCAATTAACCAAATACATAAAACATCCATCAAAGCAAGCGAAAATACGCTTGACAAACCTGTATTACACGTTTATTTTATATATGAACATATATTCATATGTTTTCACGTATGAGAATAGAAAAAGGTTAATGCATTTGGGAGTTTTATATTCACTGCCTATCACGTAATCGCAAAACACGAGCATTATGGTAGGTAAGAGTTGTAGATTATCACATGTTCTTAAGCAGACCATTGTAGCACATCAGCACTTAACGAACGGAGTAACAATTCGCAGAATTGGTGCTTTGTGAGTTTAGTGTCTGCTATGTGCGGAAGTGAGCGCGAGCGAGTCTGCGTAGAAATGTGATAATCTGCAACTCGCTACCATCACCTGCATTCGTGTTTTGCTTCACGATTCGCAGTCACATAAAAGGAGGAAAATCATGTTCTTACAAATCAACAATCTTGAAAAGTTCTATGGTGAAAAAGACAACCGTGTACAAGTCTTAAAAGGACTTTCTACCGGTATCGGGAAAGGCGAAATCTGCGTCCTGCTCGGGCCATCCGGTTCCGGTAAGTCCACCCTGTTGAACATCATCGGCGGCATCGAAAGCTATGATAAGGGAGAGATCATCATCAACGGTGCTGCCATGTCTGCCATGAACGAAAAGCAGATGACTCTCTACCGACGTGAACACTTAGGTTACGTCTTCCAGTTCTATAACCTGATCCCGAACCTGACAGTCAAGGAGAATATCGAGGTCGGCGCTTACCTCGGAAGCAACCCGCTTGATGTCGATGACCTGCTTCATACACTTGGACTTTGGGAGCATAAGGATAAGATTCCAAGCCAGCTTTCCGGCGGTCAGCAGCAGCGTACATCCATCGGTCGTGCCATCGTCAAGAATCCGGATCTGCTGCTCTGCGATGAGCCAACCGGCGCCCTTGATTACAATACCTCCAAGGATATTCTGAAATTGATTGAAGACGTCAACCGGAAATACGGAAATACCATCATCATCGTTACGCACAACGATGCCATCAAACTCATGGCTGACCGTGTGATCAAGCTCCGCGACGGTATGATCCGGAAAGAATATACAAACGAAACAAAGACACCGGCGATGGAATTAGATTGGTAGGTGAATGCATATGGCTGATAAAACAATCAAAAATCCACTGCGTAAACGCATCCTTCGGGATATCAGAAAAGAAAAAGGAAAATACATATCCATCTTTTTGTTTCTGACATTTATGATTTCAATCGTCAGTGGTATGCTGGTTACTTCCCTGAGCATGATGCACACCTACGACGATGGTATCGAGACATATAAATTGGAGGATGGACATTTCTCTACAAACAGTGAAATCTCTGTCGCTGACCTGCAGAAAATCGCTGACCAGACAGATTCAGGCACAGCAAAAGCAACCATCTACAAACAGTACTTCTATAATTTTGATTACACCTTTGAAGGTAACAGCAATTATTCCATCCGTCTCTACGAAAACCGTGAGGCGTTGAATACATATTCAGTCTTTGAAGGGCACGCACCGGAGAAGGACGGAGAACTTGCCATCGACCGCCTCTTTGCAGAAAACAACAATCTCAAAATCGGTGACACCCTCACCTTTGACGGAAAGGATTTAACAATCTGCGGAACAGTTGCTGTCCCGGATTATAGCTGTCTGTTCGAGAATAACTCTGATTCGATGTTCAGCGCAACGACATTTACCACGGGGTTTGTCACTGCTGATTATTTCAAGGAATTCTCCGAAAGCAAGCTTACCTACAGCTTTGCTTATCATTTCTCGGACAGAAGTCTTGATGACCGGGCTTCTTATGACGCAAGCACAAACCTGATGAATACATTGTCCAAACAGCTCGCTCCACAGGGAAATTATCTGACTGATTTTTTGATGCGTCAGAACAATAAAGCGATCTCATTTACAAGGGAAGATATGGATGGCGATACAAACAGCACGATCATGATGCTCTATATCATGATCGCACTACTTGCATTCATCTTCGCACTTATGACTTTCAGCACGATTGAAGCGGAAGCCGGTGCCATCGGAACCCTGCGTGCATCCGGCTATACAAAAGGCGAAATCATCCGGCATTACATGGCTGCACCCACGTATGTATTCCTTGCAGCCGCAGTGATCGGAAATATCGGCGGTTACACTTGTTTTCGTAAATTCATGGAGGACATGTATTACCATTCCTACTCTCTGCCTGTATTCAAGGTTGTCTGGAATGCAAACGCCTTTCTACTTACGACCGTGATTCCGATTGCAATCCTGTTAGTGATCAACTACCTTGCGCTTCGATCAATGCTTGGATTGTCACCGCTTAACTTCCTGCGGCATGATCTGTCAAAACGTAAGAAAAAGCATGTGACAAAGCTTCCGAACTTCAAGTTTTTGACAAGATTCCGGATTCGTACAATCCTGCAGAACCGCTCCAACTATATCACGATGGCGATTGGTATCCTGATGGCAAATATCCTGTTTATCTTCTCTGCCAGCATGCTTCCAATCTTAAATGACCAGACAGACAATGTGCTTGACCACCTGATTGCAAACTATCAATATACACTCAAAGCACCGGTAGAGCTAGACGATTCATCTGCTGAAAAATACTGTCTGACTGCGCTTGCGGATGATGACGGAAAAGAAGTGCTTGTATATGGAATCGCAGATAATTCAAAGTATCTGACACAGGTTTCTATGCCTACGGAAAAAGGGGATATAATCATCTCAAAATCGTTCATGAAACTGAACAATTATAAAGTGGGCGATACGATTAAAATAGTAGAAAAATATGGCGATAAAGAATATTCTTTCCGGATTGCCGGCAGCTTCAATTACCCGGCGGCCTTCTCCGTATTTATGAGCATTGATAATTACAATGACACATTCGGGAAGGATGCGGATTATTTCACAGGCTATTTCTCTGACAAAGCGCTGGATGATTTAGATGACAGTTTCATCTACAGTACGATGGGACCTTCGGACTATTCAAAGTTAAGTGATCAGATGAATGATTCGATGGGACGTATGATGCCTCTGATGAAATATCTTTCCCTTATTATCTTCGTCATCGTTATCTACCTGCTCTCTAAGATTGTGTTGGAGAAAAATGCGGAATCGATTTCCCTGACGAAGATTCTCGGTTACAACAACAGAGAAATCGGAAAAATCTACATTATTTCAACCGCGATAGCTGTCCTTGTCAGTGTAGCAATCAGTCTGCCGCTTTCAACAGTCATCCTGAAGACAATGATTGTCTATCTCTTCCGGACTTTTGATATCTGGCTGGAAAATGTTCATATCGGAACATCTATCTATGTTCAGGTTGTGATCTGGGATATTGTATGTTACGGATTATTAAGTTTCCTGCAATATAAGAAGATCCGGAAGATTCCTATGGAAGAGGCACTGAAAAACCGGGAGTAATGCTACTTCACGAAAAATATACAGATAAAAACACCCAACTGCTTCTAAACAGTTGGGTGTTTTTTCATCCTTTTATTTACTTCACTTCGTACCGGTCATGTCCCTGCAGTCTCGCCATTGCTCTCGCAAGCGAAGCACGGGATACGTGGTATTCCATGATACTCTGTTTCTGCTGCATCTGCTCGATGGCACGTTCCTTCGCAGCCTGTGCACGGAACTCGTCGATTTCCTCCGGTTTTTCTGCTGAATAGACAAGTACAACAACCTCATTATTCTTTACCTTCAGAAGTCCGTCGGAACAGATTGCCACATGCTCTTCTCCATCCGGTGTCCGGAAATGCAGCTCACCGACTTCAATATTCGTCGTCATCTTCTCGTGATGTGCCAGAATTGCCATCTGTCCATCATAGCCGGGGAATTTCAATATCTCACATGGTCCATCATAAAACACCCGGTCACAGGCTATGATCTTGAGTGAAAATGTATTCATACGCCGTCCCCTTTCTATCCTTTACAGGGTTTCTGCTTTCTTCTTTACATCCTCAATCGTACCGACATTGAAGAAGGCTGCCTCCGGATACGCATCCATCTCACCATCTAAGATTGCCTTGAAGCCACGGATTGTCTCCTTGACTGGTACAAATACACCTTTGACGTTCGTAAAATTCTCAGCCACATGGAATGGCTGTGACAGGAAACGCTGTACCTTTCTCGCACGGTAAACAGTCTGCTTATCCTCGTCGGAAAGCTCCTCCATACCAAGAATTGCGATGATATCCTGCAGTTCCTTATACTTCTGCAAAGTCTCCTGCACCTCACGTGCAACACGGTAATGTTCTTCTCCGACGACATCTGCCTCCAGAATACGGGAGGTTGATTCCAGTGGATCAACAGCCGGATAGATACCCTGCTCCACGATCTTACGTGACAATACAGTCGTTGCATCCAAATGAGAGAATGTTGTAGCAGGTGCCGGGTCTGTCAGGTCATCGGCTGGTACGTATACCGCCTGTACCGATGTTACAGAACCATCCTTTGTGGAAGCGATACGCTCCTGCAGTTCACCCAGATCATTTGCCAGAGTTGGCTGGTATCCAACGGCAGAAGGCATACGTCCAAGCAATGCGGACACCTCTGAACCTGCCTGTACAAAACGGAAGATGTTATCAATAAATAACAACACATCCTGCTTTTTTACATCACGGAAATATTCCGCCATCGTAAGTCCCGTCTCTGCCACACGCATACGGGCACCCGGTGACTCATTCATCTGTCCAAATACCAGCGCTGTCTTATCAAGAACGCCGGATTCCTTCATCTCATTCCACAGGTCGTTACCTTCACGGGAACGCTCTCCAACTCCGGTGAAGATGGAATAACCACCACTCTCCGTTGCGATATTGTGAATCAGCTCCTGAATCAGGACGGTCTTACCAACACCGGCACCACCGAACAGACCAATCTTACCACCCTTTGCATATGGGGCAAGCAGATCAATAACCTTGATACCGGTTTCCAGCATCTCAACAACCGGGCTCTGGTCTTCGAATGTTGGCGGCTCACGGTGGATACACCAATGCTCACCATTCTCCAGACTTTCCTTTCCATCCAATGTCTCACCAAGTACATTGAACAGCCGTCCTAATGTCTGCTCTCCGACCGGAACCTGAATACCGGATCCGGTTGCTGTCACTTCCATATCTCTGCACAAGCCTTCGCTCGCAGCAAGCATAATACAGCGCACAACATTGTCACCGATATGCTGGGATACTTCCATGACGCATTTCTTTCCATTGTTCATCACATACAGGGCATCCTTAATCCGCGGAAGGTTCCCATCTGCAAACTCGACATCGACAACCGGTCCGGATACCTGTACGATCTTACCTTTATTTTCCATCATGCGATCGTTCACCTCGCTTGTTTCTTCTTTTTCTTCTTGAGTGCCTTGGCTCCACCGATCACCTCGGTGATTTCCTGTGTGATTGCTGCCTGGCGCACACGGTTAAACTCGATTGAAAGTTCATGCAGCATTGCCTGTGCATTGTCCGTTGCCGCCTGCATGGCCATCATTCTGGCGTTTTCCTCACTTGCCGAGCCCTCAACAAGAACACCATACATAAAACCTGTTACATAGTTATACACCAATTTCTCCAAAACCTTCTTCGGAGATGGATAGATCAAAAACCAGTCATCGGATTGCTCCGCAGCCTCACGGTCACTGTTTCCTAATCCCTTCTGGGAATCTTCAAGCAATTCCTTCTTGATAAACTCATGCGTCTTGAGTGGCAGAATCTCCTGCACTTCAACCTCTTCCTTCATGCTGTTTACCATCTTCGTATAGACAACATATACCTCGTCAAATTCTTCCTCTTTATATAACTCCACGATGCGCTCTGTAATCATACGCGCACGATGGATAGAAGGGTTGTTCGCCGAATAGCAGAATCCCTCTTCGAGCGTATACCCCTGCGAAGAAAAGAAATGTCGTCCCAGCTCACCGACTACAAACAAGCGGTAGGAATCCGACTCATCGACCATCTTCTGTGCCTCTTTTAACACATTGTGGTTGTATGCACCTGCCATACCCTTATCACCTGTTATGACGATAAATGCACGTCGTTTTGACGTCTCATGCAGATCCTTGCCGCGATTATCGAAGTAAAGATGCTTCATATCCGGGAAATGTAACAGAATATCTGCAATCTGCTCCTGCAATCCATAGAAGTATGGTTCTGTATTCTCCAGCTTCTGTCTTGCTTTCCGAAGCTTCATAGAAGACATCATATACATTGCCTTCGTGATCTTCATCGTGTCCTGGATACTTTTGATACGTGTGGAAATTTCTCTTGCATTCGCCATTTAATTCCCTCCGTTTTCGTCTTCCAGACTCCTCTGCTTATATTCATTCGCTGCCTGTATGATTGCATCCTTCACATCGTCTGCCAGATCCTTCGATGAATCCAGACGTCCGATAATATCTGCATGATTCTTTGCAAAATCATCCAGCAGTCCAAGACGGAATGCCTTGATCTTCTCTACCGGAAGATCACTGAATACATGTGCATTGGCAGCAACCAATGTGATAACCTGCTCTGCCATTGTAAAAGGACGGCCAAGCGGCTGCTTCAAAAGCTCCATCAACGCACGTCCATGTGCTAACTGTTTCTTCGTGTTCTCGTCCAGATCGGAAGAAAACTGTGTGAACACTTCCATCTCACGATACTGTGCCAGATCGATACGGATACTTCCGGCTGCTTTCTTCATCGCCTTTGTCTGCGCCGCACCACCGACACGGGATACGGAAAGTCCGACATTGACGGCTGGACGCTGACCTGCGAAGAACAGCTCACTTTCCAGATAGATCTGTCCATCTGTGATAGAAATAACATTTGTCGGGATGTATGCAGACACATCGCCTGCCTGTGTCTCAATGATTGGAAGTGCGGTAATACTTCCGCCGCCAGCCTCGGCTGTCACACGGGAAGAACGCTCCAGCAATCTTGAATGCAGATAGAATACATCACCCGGATATGCCTCACGTCCCGGTGAACGCTCCAGCAAAAGTGAGATTGCACGGTAGGCAACCGCATGCTTGGACAGATCATCATAGACGATCAGAACATCCTTGCCCTGATACATAAAATACTCTGCAAGTGCTGTACCTGCATATGGTGCGATATACTGCAACGGTGCCGGATCGGATGCTGTTGCCGCAACGACGATCGTATAATCCAGCGCATCATTTTTCTTCAATGTATTCACTAACTTCGCAATTGTCGATGCCTTCTGTCCGATTGCTACATAGACACAGACAACATCTTTACCCTTCTGGTTTAAGATCGTATCCATCGCAATCGAAGTCTTACCGGTCTGTCTGTCACCGATGATCAGCTCTCGCTGTCCTCGACCGATCGGGAACATCGAATCGATTGACAAAATACCGGTCTCCATAGGAACCGATACGGATTTACGATCTACAATACTTGGTGCAGGGTTCTCGATTGGACGGTAACCATCCTGCGCGATGTCACCCTGTCCGTCAATCGGCGCACCAAGTGCATCTACGATTCTTCCAAGGAATGCATCTCCAACCGGGATACCGGCCATCTTACCGGTACGAACGACACGGCTGCCTTCCTTGATCTCTGTATCACGGCCAAACAGAATAACACCGATCTCATCCCGTCTTACATCCTGTACCATACCCTTGACACCACAATCAAAGAGAACGATCTCTCCGTAAAATGCATGGTCGATACCATCGACGTTCGCGATACCATCACCAACCCAGTTGACAACACCGATCTCCTTATCCTTTGCTGCCAGCTCAAAATCTGCGATATCGGCACGCAGGATGGAAATGATGCTCTCCTCACTGACGGTTGCCAGCTTCTTGCCTGCCAACGACTGATTGATATGCTTCTGCAGCTGGTCGATACGTCCCTGTTCGCTCCAGTCGTACTCTTTGTTTCCAACACGGATGATGAATCCACTCTTGATGGATGCATCTTCCTTGCCAACGATCTTGATATCCGGATTGTTGTATTCCTTCGCAAGGAACAACCGGATCCGTTCCATCTGCTCCGGTGTCGGTGGTGTCACATATGTGAGTTCTGCCTGTGCCTCCACCTTCTCCGGTGTCTTCGTCAGCTCCATGTATGCCTGCTCGATCTCATCTAACAATCCGAAATCGCCATTGTCACACAACACCTTTAAGAAGTTCCGGATCTCCTTCGGGAACACCCGGTCGATTACCAGATGCTTCTTCTCTAACGACACGGTTGGATCTTCAAACTCCACACCGATCTGTGGAACTGCCTCTAAAATATCCTTTACGCTCTGCAGATTTGACTTCGCGTTTTCAACGAGCTTCAAATCCGCTGCATAGTCCTTCGCTGCTCGAATCACGTTTCATCACCTGCTTTATCTAAAAATTTGTCGTACAGCGCGTTATCCACGTCTGCACCTTTTTTCTCTCCAACAATCTTGACCGTTGCATCAACAACCATATCGGCAATATCTTTTTCTGCTTTTTTAAGTATCTGTGCCTTCTGGTTCTCTGCATCTGTGATTGCATCTTCCTTTACCTGTTTTGCGGTCTTTTCAGCATCTGATACAATCCGCTTATATTCTGCATCTGCGGTCTGTCTTGCCTCCTGAAGCACCTGCTTCTTGGCTTCCTCCGCATTTGCAAGACTTGCTTCATACTGCTTTCTTGCTTCCTCTGCTGCCTGCTTGCTCTCGCCCGCTTCCTTGAACTGTCTGTCCGCTTCCTCCTGACGCGCTGCAATGATCTTCTGTACAGGCTTAAACAGGAAAATCCGCATCAACACGAACAAAAGCAGCAGATTGATTATGGTAAGTAATAAATTCCAATCTACCCGGAGCATGTTACCACCCTGCCTTTCCTGTGATTACTTCAACATTACTATGATCATAAGCGCGATAACGAAACCGTAAATAGCGGTTGCCTCTGCAAGTGCACAACCAAGAATCAATGTCTTGTTGATCTTACCTTCTGCCTCCGGCTGTCTTGCGATTGCCTCTGCTGCCTTACCGGTTGCAATACCGATACCAATACCTGCGCCAAGCGCTCCTAAAACTGCAATACCTGCACCAATTGCGATTATTGTACCCATACTAATTATCTCCTTTTCGTTTATTGTTCAATCTCTTCACTGATATACAGTGATGTCAAAAATACAAATACATATGCCTGCAGCAATCCATCAAACAGATCAAAATACAAAGAAAAGACTGCCGGCAGAACAACCGGAACAACCATCTTGATCAGTTCCATAATTACAAATGCACCAAGCACGTTACCAAAAAGTCGCATGCACAGCGACAATGGACGTGTAAATACCTCTAAGATATTGATCGGAGTAACGATTGCAATCGGTTCTACGAACTTATGCAGCCACTTCTTCACACCCAGATGGTAAATACCTGCCGCCTCAACTAAGACGATGCTCATAACCGCAAGTGCGATCGTGACATTTAAATCTTTGGTTGGGGACTTGAATCCAAACAATCCAATGATGTTTGATACACCAATATACAGCAATACAGTTGTCAGATATGGGACATACGCTTTTCCTTCCGGTCCGATCATATCCTCCACCATACCGGTCAGCTTTGTAACAATCGTCTCTGCGATTGCCTGACGTTTGCTGATGTGATCAATCTTCATGTTTCTTGTCAGGATGATTGCCACAAGAACTAGCACTGCCATGATAATCCATGTTACGACCACAGATTCCGATACGTCGATACCACCGAAGATTGGAATCGTAAAGACGGTCTCACAGTTCAGTTCTTCCATCAGGTCTTTTGCAAGATCTTCCAAAAAAACCATCTCCTTTTCTCGTTTTATCCTTTCTACCCAAGGAAAAGTGTATACCTTTTTTTGTCGAAAGTAAAACGTATTTTTCTATAAAAAAACAACCCAAACAGATTGTTATTTTAGCATTTTTAACATAATTAAACCATCTGTTCTATCAAATCATAATGCCTGTCAATCGCCAAAAGCATGGCTGGCTCATTTTTCTGTTCGAGATTTTGGTAAATGTCCGCATGGCATTGCAGCAGCTTCACCCGCACCGATTCATCGGCAAGCTCAATCACGTAGTTAATCCAATCCCGGTATGCGTCGGTCACAGCCTCCATCAAGACTGCCCACAGATGATTTCCGGTTGCCTGAATCAGGGTATCGTGAAACTCCTTGTCCACATCGGTCAGATCTTTGCCATCGAACAATTTCATCTCTTCCAGCTTTGTCTCTAAGATTGACTCATATTCATAGGACAGTCCTTTCGCAATCAGATTCGAGCAGACTGCCTTCTCCATCACCCGCCGGAATTCAAATATTTCCTCTTTCGTAATCGTTCCGAGTGCCAGCATCACCGTAAGCGACTGACGGATAGACTCGCCGACATGCTTTGACACATAATTGCCGGAACCCTGTACCCGTTCGATCAGTCCCATGCCATGCAGGATGCTGATTGCCTCCCGGATGGAATTTCTGCCGATGCCAAGTTCCTCGGCAATCCTTCGTTCCGGTGGAAGCTTGCTGCCTAATTGCAGTGACCCTTCTTTGATCCGGTCTATGATATAGGCGATTGCTTTTTCATATTCCTGTGTTGTCTGTTTCTCCATTTTCTCATCACCTACTCTAATCCAGTCTGTCTGATATATTGCTCAATCATTGCGATCGTACCTGCCGTTCCAAGCTTCGAGACATTCAGGCACAGGTCATAATTTTCTGCCATGCCCCATGTCTCCCCGGTATAATATTTGTGGTATGCCTCCCGGCGTTCATCGGTTGCCTGTACAAGCTTCTTCGCCTGGCGCTCCGGGATTCCATGCTTCTTCGCAATCGACTCGATCCGCATCGCATCATCCCCGGTCAGGAAGATTGCAAGCTTATCCTTCCGGTCCTTGAATACATAATTACCACATCGACCTAAAATAATACAGTTTTTTCCGTCTAAGATTTCGGACAATGCTTTCTTCGGTGTCTCATAAAACACGTTTTCACTCTCTGTCTGGGATATCGTGTACATCAATGTATCCATCGGGGTTTCCCCATAGAAATCCGGATACCGGTCATACATTCCATATCCTTTTGCAAGCTCTGAGATGACCGACCGATCATAAAATGGAATATGATAGATCTGTTCCAACGCATGACCGATCTCGTCTCCGCAGCAGCCACATTTTCTACCAATTGTAATAATCATAACGAACACCTCCTAATTTTAATTGCACATGGTTAATTTCTACTACATTTGTACGTGACTAACATTTCAACGCAGACACGCTCTCGCTCGGTTCATCACGCAGTGGTACTAAATTCACGTCAAACAAGTTTGCCGTTCATTAAGTACCAGCGTGCTTCAACGGTCTGCTTGTGAATTGTTAGTCACATACAAATGCATATACATATTCTTAACCATGTCCAACTATCAATTATATCCTTTTCCCTTCCTTACATGAAATTTGCGTAGACGGATGCGAGTACAACGGTCAGGATTCCGGTGACAGCGATTGCCAGACTGCTCATCGCGCCTTCCACTTCGCCCATCTCGATTGCCTTGGCTGTACCGATTGCATGGGATGAAGACCCAAGTGCAAGTCCCTTGGAGATTGGTTCCGTAATACGGAAGAGCTTACATATGAACTCGCCTAAGATGTTGCCAATCACACCTGTTACTACGATGACGGCAACCGTGATTGTCACATAACCGCCAAGTTCTTCCGATACTCCCATACCAATAGCTGTCGTAATGGACTTCGGAAGCATCGTGACATATTCCTGATGGGTAAGTCCCATGAGCTTCGACAGTACAAATACCGTCGTCAGACTCGTAAGTACACCTGCTGTGATTCCAAGCATCACCGCTTTGACATTCCGCTTTAGTAACTGCCACTGCTCATACAGCGGAATCGCCAGGCAGACCGTAGCCGGTGTCAGAAACCAGCTTAAGTACACGGCACCCTTGTTGTACGTATCGTAATCAATATGCGCACATACAAGCACGATGATCGTAAGGATTATCGAGATGAGCAATGGATTGAAGATTCCAAGCTTAAACTTTTTCTTTAATAATAAACCTGCCAGATACGCAAGCAGACTGAGTGTCACACCTGCGAACATGGATGTCTGAAATAAATCTTTCATATCTCCTGCTCCTTTGCCTTTTCTTTTGCTTTGGATTTCTTGATCACACATTGGGATACACGTCCGGTTGCACCCATAACCGCAACGAGTGCTACAACCGTGATCACACTGACCGGTACTAACACCGGTTTCAATGTACCCCATGATGCCATCAGACCAACCCCTGCGGGGATGAACATGACCGGCATGATCTCGATCAGGAATTTCCCGACATCCTTCACTGCATCGAGCTTAATGATTCCACTGAGCAACCCGATAAATAAAATCACCATGCCATAGATGCTTGCCGGTATCGGCAATGGCAGGAAGTATTTTAACAACTCTCCTAAAAAGGAGATAAACAAGATTAACAGAAACTGTCGTAAGTATTTCATAATGACTCCCTAACTCCTATAAAAAGCAAATTGGTAGCACCACTTTGGTACTACCAATATTATACTTATACTTTTTTAATTGTCAATTATGAATTTTGCTACATTTTTCAAAAATAGCCGCAAAAATTTCTACATTTTCAATACCCGAAACGACTTACCTACACAATATTTTTATCCATAATATTCATCCTGCCGGCATTCGCGCCTGCATTATGACTGCACCCGGTTCATATACTGCTCCCACAGCATAGCCACCTGCGTTCCTGTCACATAGACCTGATATGAATCACCTACCGTCTGATCTTCCGGATCCACAAATTCGATTCCAAGCACGTATCCATCCGCATCCCGCTTCATCTCAAAGAGATATGCCCCTTCACAGGTTTTTGGAAAATCTGTCGTTTCCGCAACAGACAGTTCATAATCCGGAACCTCGGACTGCAGCACATCATTTGCATCATAATACTTGTAGCCATCACGCACACACCGGATCAGTTTTCCATCTGTTATCCGGATCTTCGTCGTACCGGCATAGCTTTCTGTATAATTTGTATTCTGGCTGTTGTCCGCTCTCACAATCAGTGCTTCTACCATAAGCTCCACACCATTTTCTGTCACTGCAAATGTATCGATCTGACAGTCGTCAAACCGGAAATGCTCTAATTCATCTACACTTTTATATGCCACTTTGTTCATCCTTCCTTCTATGTATTCTTCTGTAATGACCTATGCAATCACACTATATTGTTTTCCCGATATCAGTAAATTGCTTCATATAATTTTTCTACAACTTCATCTTCGGAAAGCTTATCATAGATATAATAGTCCGCATTGACCTTAAAACCATCATAGACGCTTTCGTTCTCCAATACCGGCTGCAATATCTCCAGCCGGTCTGCGTAATTTTCACGCATGTCATCTGCCTGTTTCTCATAACCGCTGAGCTTTTGAGTTTCCTGCAGCGCTGCCTTTGCCGCGTCACTGATTGGAATACCTTTTTCGGTTCCCTGCAGCTGTGCCATATCCCTGCTATTAAGCAGAAACTCCAGAAGCTTTGCCGCTTCTTCCGGATACTCCGTTGTTGCACTGATGGCATACATCGTAGCTGGTTTTACACACCACCCGAATTTCCTCGCAGCTGCATCCTGCAGATAATCGCCTACAATAACCTCCGCACCGTTCTCTTCCAATGGTGTACAATAATTTGCTGCATCACTGATCCACGCAAGCGTTCCCGCTGCCTTTCCTGTCGAAAAAGCATTTCGATCAAAGGAGTCGATCGGCATCAGCACATCTTCATCAATCAGACGCTTATAGAAATCAAGCATAAATGCAATATCTGCTTTTGTCAGCTGCAATGACCCATCTGCTTTCACGGACTCCTTTCCCTTTATCTGTTCAAGATATGCAACCAGCATCAGAAAGAGTTGTTTTTTTGTCGTTCCAAGCGGGTAGATTCCATCCCGGCTCATAACCTTAGCCGCTGCAAAAAGATCATCCCACGTCTTCGGGATCTCCAGGCCATACGATGCGTAAATCGTCTTGTTATAATAAAACATTGGTGTATTAAATGAAATCGGAACGGCATACAGTTTTCCGTCCATTTCCCCATAAGCAAGCTCCTCCGGAGTGTAATTCTCCAGATGAATGATGTCTTTCAGATCATACAAGTTATAAAAGCCATTTTCTTCGTCTGCATATTCCGACAGCCACGCATAATTAATCTGCATCACATCCGGTGCATTGTGGGAGCGCATATAAATATGCATTTTGTTCTCGTATCCGCCCCAGCTTCCATAGTTTGCCTGCACCTCTATCTGTCCCTGGTTTTGTTCTGTAAATATATCCAATGCCTGTAGTGTGTACCGATGCCGGTCATCATTTCCCCACCAGGAGTAGGAAATCTCCGTCGTGGATTCATAGACTACCGGTTTGCTATTTCCGGAACACCCGGATAAGAAAATCAGACATACAATGAGACAGATGCTGATTCCACGATATTTATTTTTCATTTTTCCCATGTACCTCATATCTGCCAATCAATCCTCATACCAATTGTATTGATGTTTTCCGTTTTCTTTTGATACATATAACGCACGGTCCGCCATCTGATAAGATTCCTCGAATCCAAGTTTTATTCCATCTACCGTAATTCTCAGACAGATTCCTGCTGAAAGTGAGACTTTGCACGATTCATAGTGTGTATCAAACTGCTTATGAAATGCATCCAAAAGTGCATCCAGCCTCCGGGCAACCTCCTCCCGTATAACGGTCTCTTCCTCATGCTCAAATGGAATGTACACCGCAAACTCATCTCCGCCCATACGCCCGATGATTGCCTGTGTTCCAAGAGTTTCCCGGAAGATTACTACGGATTTCTTAAGAAATTTATCCCCTTCCTGATGCCCATATGTATCATTTACCAGCTTAAAATTATCCATATCCAGCATCATGCAGATATGCTTTGTTCCTTCTCCTGCATGTGCAAGCTTTGTATCTACCAGATCACGGAATGATTGCTTATTCAACACATTTGTCAGCTGATCGTAATCTGCTTTCTGCCTGATCTGCGAAAGCACGCCATCCTTTACTGCCACCTGTGAATACAGGATTCCTGCCGCCGTCATAGCAACCACAAGCATAATAATATATACAATTATAGCAAACCGGGTGATTCCAAGCTGTTCCGCAAATAGCACGTTCTCCGGAGCCACACATATTACCTGCCAGTCGTTCTTGCAGGTTCCAACTACTACAACTTCCTTGTCGCCTATAATCCAGTAATTGCTATATCCATCCGGCAGATCGTTCCAGACTTCTTCTGCATTCCGTCCAAGTATCTCTCCTGATTCAGCATAGACAATCGAATGTGCCGAATCCACAAGATAGCTCTGCATCCCCGGCACATCCTCCATATCTGTAAAAGACTGGCTCAGTTCCCGGCTATAAAATGCTGCCACAATGATTGCATGCTCATTCAGTCTTTTTACGTAATACAGCCTGTCATAGCACCGCTCATAATCGAAAAACCAGCCGGACTCTTTCCTCTCGTCCGTAATATGCCCTTCCAGATACGCATATAGTCCACCATCCGGGAACAACTCGAGCGTCGTATTCGATATTGAACCAAGCGATGAATCATCTGCGTATACAATTCCAAAATCAGAGAAGTTCTGAAGAATATTAATATCCTGCAAACGTTTTTCAATCGCTGTCTCCTGCTGTATCTTCTCGAATGCATCCTGCCCCTCTTTCGTTGCATCATACTCACAATAGATATCATCCGAGAACAGCAATGCTGCGGTATCTTCAATTCTTCCCAGATACTGATTGAGATTTGATATCTGCAATTGGGTGTTTGCCTGTATCAGGTTTACAACCTTTGATTTCATTTCCTGGGAGGATTTTCTTGTCAGGATCAAAGTGATGGTTCCTGTTGCAACTGTGATGGCAAGCAAAAACACAATGACGATCCGAAATGTGAATCTTCTTATCTGAATGTCTGTCTTTGTATTATTGTTAAAAGGCATTTCTTACCTTACTCCTTCCAGATCTGATTTCAGCATAATAAAATATTATAATATAGGAATCCGCGATTTACAATAACCCTTTTTGGCTGCATTCTTCCGGGCAATCCGATGCTTGACTTTCGTGCCTGTCTGTACTATATTTGTTTTATTGCAGGTATAGTTCATTGGTAGAACACCAGCTTCCCAAGCTGGATAGGCGGGTTCGATTCCCGTTACCTGCTTTTTTACGTGATAGAACTGCAAGATTTCGTGAATCAAGTTTCATTCACTTTCACAGTGAAAGAAATAGTATCGATAAAAGAGGAAAGGTACCAGTTAAAGTACCTTTCCTCTTTTATCTTAAAAGTTTTCTGTTTTACACATTATCTTACTCCACAGTTGTATCTACGGAAGTTCCCGCCTCTGCAGGAGCTTCTACCTTGATTCCATCCAGGCCTGTGATGTTCACATTCTTGTTAACCTTTGCATCGTATGTATTTGCACGCATAATATCCGCGATATCGATACCTGTTACTTCCTTCACAGACTCCATTGTCTTTGCAAGGACTTGTGGCACATACGACCCCATCGAACCGACACCGGAACCTTCGCCGTTGCCGTCGATGATCGTAACCTTGTCGATCGTAGAGAGTGGCTCTGCGATTGCCTTTGCCATCTCCGGCAATGCCTTCACGATCATTTCCACCATCGCTGCCTGACCATACTTCTTCATCGCTTCGGCTTTCTTCTCTAAGGCTTCTGCCTCTGCAAGACCTTTGGCTTCGATTGCCTTCGCCTCTGCCTCGCCGACTGCACGGATACCTGCTGCCTCCTGCTGCTTTGCGAAAAGCTCTGCCTCTGCCTGTGCCTTCTTCGCCTCAGCTTCCTGCTGCTTCTCAAACTTATCTGCCTCGGCATTTCTCTGACGCTTGTAAAGCTCCGCATCTGCCTGCTGCTGTCTTGCGAACTTGTCCGCCTCCGCTTTCTTACGAATATCCGCATCGAGGGACTGCTCCATAACCTCGGCTTCCTTCTTCTTCAGGTCAACTTCCTTCTCCTGACGTGCGATATCTGCCTCGGTCTTTGTAACCTCGATTGTCTTACGCTGTGCTTCCTTCTGAATCTCGTAAGCCGCATCTGCTTCCGCATTCTTCGTATCTTCGATTGTCTTTAATTCTGCCTTCTTGATAGAAAGCTCATTCTGCTTCACGGCAATTTCCGTATCGGATAATACCTTTGCATCGTTCGCTTCTTTTCTCGCCTGTGCCTGTGCGATCGCTACATCACGGTCTGCGTTTGCCTTGGCGATACTTGCATTCTTCTGGATTGCTGCCATGTTATCCTGACCAAGCGCGATAATCAGGTCATTCTGATCCTCTACATGCTGGATGTTGCAGGAAATAATCTCAATACCCAGACGATTCATATCCACCTGCGCCTTCTCCTGCACCTGATCACCGAAGGACTTACGATCGTTACACAACTCCTTCAGACTGATCGTACCGATAATCTCACGCATATTACCCTGCAGAGAATCCACCAGTGCTTCCATAATCTGCGGTTCCTTCATATTCAGGAAATTCTTCATGGCAAGTTGCATACCTTCTTCATCCGTACGGATCTTAACTTTCGCAACTGCATCAATGTTAACACCGATGAAATCCAGTGTCGGAACATAATCGTCCGTCTTGATATCGATACTGATCTGCTTGATCAACAGTTCATCCTTCCGCTCGAAGAACGGAAGCTTCAAGCCTGCTTTACCAATCAGAATCTTCGGTGTCTTTCTTAAACCGGAAATGATATACGCCTTATCCGGTGGTGATTTGACATAACTGGTAAATAAAATGACCAGCAATGCCACGATAATGATAATAATAGCAATTGTTGAACCTGACATACAAAAACCCTCCCTAACAACAAGTTAATTGATTGCTATGCGACTCAGATCGCATATTTTCTTTGGTGCAAAATTCACATTCCTGCATCTATTCAATATTGTACCATGTATGTGTGAAAATCACTATTACATTTTTCTGCATTTTTCGTACATTTTCTGTACAATAATGCATTTTTCATTAAGGAATCGATTAATTATCTATGTACTTATAGTTTAAAGTTTTACAAAACTTCTTCTATTACACACAGATTCTGTTTATTTGTCACGCTTCTTGAATATCCTGTTATAAATCTCAATTCCCTTGTCAGGATTCTGGTTCATCCAGAATACGAGATAGCCGCCTATCAGGAACAAAGCCCCTCCTATTATAACAAGATAGACAGACATTGTCGGGATTTTCCTTCCATCCGTTATTTTGGTTGGTTTCTCCGGATCATAATATACCGTTACCTTCTGCCCTATCTGCATATCATGTCCATCACCCACATATATCTCATTATATGTTTTTCCATCTACTTCATAATCCACAAAGATGGTGCAAGTTGCATGATTTCTATGCATACGTTTTTCTGTTACAATACCTGGTACGGTCTCAGCTTTTCTTAAAAACAGATCATTATGTACATATGCCGCAAGTCCCGCGAACAACAAAGCCAGCCCGACAAACATAACTATCATCACTTCCTTACGGACGGACTTTTTTCTTATTTCTTTGTCACCTAAATCTTCTCCAAAGATTCGCGCTTGTTTTTCCTCTGACAAAATATATGGATTTCTATCTATTGCAGATGAAAGCTTTCCATCCGGTTGATAAACAGGCTTATCGATTGGAGTTGTCCTTTTGGATTCAATGACATATGGATCCTGTTCTAAATCGCTAAACTCCCCCAGTGAAGGATCTTTTAATTCTTCCTGCATATCTTTCATGCGTTTTGTGGAATCCTCATCTTTTAACTTTAATGACATATTTCCCCTCCTCCCAAATATACAAAGGATTGTTGCAATATTCTTTCATTCATATTAACACTATCATACATATATGGAAATAACAATGTGTAATTTTCTTCTGTCATGGATATGATTTCAACCCTGATTTCCAGATATTTACTATATTAATTTCCTGTTTGGGTTTTCTTGCTTGCTTTTCTCTGCCTACGCCCACGCCGTGGGTTTTTCTGCTTAATTTCTCTCCCTCACACCCAGTTTCATCTCCGTATCTTTCCGATCAGTTTCCGGTTTGGGTTTTTCTGCTTGCTTTTCTCCACCTACGCCCATATCGTGGGGGTTTCTGCTTAATTTCTCTCCCTCACACCCAGCTTCATCTCCGTATCTTTCCGATTAGCTTCCGGTTTGGGTTTTTCTGCTTGCTTTTCTCCGCCTACGCCCACGTCGTGGGTTTTTCCGCTTAATTTCTCTCCCGCGAGCCCAGATTTACATTTTGTGGAAAATAATATACAAGATATAACCGAATCCACATACACGGCAAACGTTGTGGAATGGCTTAGAGAATACTTAGAATAAAAAATAAACAGGAAATCATTCGCCGTGCAACCTCCTCTGCGCTTCGCTTCGAGTCGGTCTCGGGCATTCGCCCTATATAAACGGATAAAAAAATGACTGGTTTCAAGCAAGCTTGACCAGCCATTTTTTTATCCGTTATGCACGGCTCATTGTCTCTAGAACTTTCCAGCCTTTGCAGCTTCCTCAACAGAAACTGCAACTGCAACAGTAGCACCAACCATAGGGTTGTTACCCATACCGATCAGACCCATCATCTCTACGTGAGCTGGTACAGATGAAGAACCTGCGAACTGTGCATCACTGTGCATACGTCCCATAGTATCTGTCATACCATAAGAAGCAGGACCTGCTGCCATGTTATCTGGGTGAAGTGTACGACCTGTACCACCACCGGATGCTACGGAGAAGTACTTCTTACCCTGCTCGATACATTCCTTCTTGTATGTACCTGCTACCGGATGCTGGAAACGTGTTGGGTTTGTTGAGTTACCTGTGATAGATACACCAACATTCTCATGATGCATGATTGCAACACCTTCCTGAACATCGTCAGCACCATAACACTTAACAGTTGCACGAAGACCTGTTGAATATGGCTTCTCATATACTATGTTCAGCTTAGCTGCCTTGTAATCATACTTTGTCTCAACAAATGTAAATCCGTTAATACGTGAGATAATCTGAGCTGCATCCTTACCAAGACCGTTCAAGATAACACGAAGTGGCTTCTGACGTACCTTATTAGCCTTCTCTGCGATACCGATTGCACCCTCAGCAGCTGCGAATGACTCATGTCCTGCAAGGAAACAGAAACACTCTGTCTCTTCCTCAAGGAGCATCTTACCAAGGTTACCATGTCCAAGACCTACCTTACGGTGATCAGCAACTGAACCCGGGATACAGAAAGACTGAAGTCCTTCACCGATTGCTGCTGCAGCATCTGCTGCTCTTCTGCAACCCTTCTTAATTGCGATTGCTGCACCAACTGTGTAAGCCCAGCAAGCATTCTCAAAACAAATTGGCTGAATCTTCTTAACCTGATCGTAAACATCAAGTCCAGCGTCCTTTGTAATCTTCTCAGCTTCTTCGATAGAGCTGATACCATAGCTGTTCAATACAGCGTTAATCTGGTCAATTCTTCTTTCATATGATTCAAATAAAGCCATTGTCGTTTCTCCTTTCCTCTTATTCCTGTCTAGGATCGATAATCTTCACTGCATCAGCAACACGGCCATACTGACCCTTTGCCTTCTCCCATGCTGTGTTAGGATCATCACCCTTCTTAATGAAGTCTGTCATCTTTCCAAGAGAAACGAACTGGTATCCGATAACTTCGTTATCTGCATCAAGTGCGATACCTGTTACATAGCCCTCAGCCATCTCAAGGTAACGAACACCCTTCTCCTTAGTTGCGTACATTGTACCAACCTGAGAACGAAGGCCCTTACCAAGATCCTCAAGACCTGCTCCAACTGCAAGACCGTCATCAGAGAAAGCACTCTGTGTACGACCATAAACAATCTGAAGGAACAGCTCTCTCATAGCTGTATTGATAGCATCACATACAAGGTCTGTGTTCAGAGCCTCAAGGATTGTCTTACCCTGCAGAACCTCTGCTGCCATAGCTGCAGAATGTGTCATACCGGAACAACCGATTGTCTCAACCAAAGCCTCTTCAATTACGCCATTCTTAACGTTCAGTGAAAGTTTACAAGCACCCTGCTGTGGTGCGCACCAGCCAACACCATGTGTAAAACCAGAGATATCTTCAATCTTCTTTGAGTGTACCCACTTTCCTTCTTCAGGAATAGGAGCTGGCTCATGCTTTGCGCCCTTGGCTACTGGGCACATGTTTTCAACTTCCTTCGTGTAAATCATTGTGGAACTCCTTTCAATATTAAAATTTTATAGAGAGATGTTTCTTACATACAAAACACCATCAACTACATTTTCTCACAAAGTCATAATTTCGTCTACACCTTTTTTGTCATTTTTTGTAGAATATGCAAACATGGCTAGTATCTGCATTTCTCATAACAAATCCGGATTATTCCTTTGTCTTTCCAAGCTTCTTATCTGCTTTCTTGTCTTCCTTTTTCTCTTCCTTTACAGGTGTATCCTCTTCCTCATCCTTTACGACTGCGGAACCTGCTTTTTCAATCTCAGCGATTGCGTTCTTGTGCATTGGGATACGGCAGTTCTTGTTGTTACCGAACTCTACGATAACTGTTGTATCATCTACGATATCAAGGATTGTACCATAGAAACCACCTGTGGTCATGATGTTGTCACCCGGTTCCATTGCCTTGTGCAGATCTTCCATCTGCTTCTTCTGCTTCTTCTGTGGACGGATGATCAGTAACCACATGAATCCGACTAAGATTACAATGTAGATAACCCAGAACAATCCACTTGGCTGTTTTGCTGTTGTTGCTGTTGATTCCAGTAATGTTAATAACATGTCTTAAAACTCCTTTTATTTATTCTTGATTTTGAAAGCCTTCTAATTTCTGTCGTTTATATTCACTATAACGATGTTCCTCGATTGCCTCCCGAATCTCACTCATCATATTATTATAAAAATATAAATTATGCAAGACACAAAATCTCATTCCAAGCATTTCCTTTGCTTTGAGCAGATGGCGGATATAGGCTCTCGAATACTTCCTGCACGCCGGGCATCCACAACCTTCCTCGATTGGACGCTCATCCAGTTCATATTTTGCATTGAACAGATTCAGCTTACCATGGTTTGTATAGACATGACCATGTCTGCCATTCCGGGATGGATATACACAATCAAAGAAATCAACTCCGCGTTCTACAGCTTCCAATATATTCGCCGGTGTACCAACCCCCATCAGATAAGTTGGTTTGTTCTCCGGCAGATACGGAATGACTGACTCGATAATCCGATACATCTCCGCATGTGTCTCTCCAACTGCCAGCCCGCCGATTGCATAACCATCTAAATCCATGTCTGCAATCCGCTTCGCATGCTCGATACGGATATCATCTATAACGCCTCCCTGATTGATACCGAAGAGCATCTGCTGCTTGTTAATCGTATCTTCGAGACTATTCAGCCTATGCATCTCCCGCTTGCACCGCTCTAACCAGCGTGTTGTACGGTCTACCGATGGCTGGATGTAGGAACGGTCTGCCTTGGCCGGTGCACATTCATCGAATGCCATTGCAATCGTAGATGCAAGGTTTGACTGAATCTGCATACTCTCCTCCGGTCCCATAAATATGAGACGTCCATCAACATGCGAATGGAATGTTACACCCTCTTCTTTAATCTTTCTGAGTCCTGCAAGTGAGAATACCTGAAATCCGCCGGAATCGGTCAGAATTGGCTTGTCCCATACCATAAACTTATGCAAACCGCCGAGTTTCTTTACAACCTCGTCGCCTGGTCTCACATGCAAATGATAGGTGTTTGACAATTCCACCTGCGTTCCGATCGTCTGCAGATCCTCCGTCGATACCGCACCCTTGATGGCGGCGGCTGTACCGACATTCATAAAGACCGGTGTCTGGATCACGCCATGCGGTGTCGTAAATTCGCCACGCTTGGCACTTCCATCTTTGGTAATCAATTTGTAACTCATATTGTTGCTCCTTTATTTTAAATCACTTGTTATCTTAACTTGTTTTTTTGTCTTATGCCCGATATAATAATTCTGTCACACCGGGCATGATTTCATTCTCTGTGACATATTCTATACTACCAAGGCAGGTGATACTATGTTTCGTATCTGGGGAAAAATAATGAAAGATAACCGTCTCGTCAAAGACCATACCGTCTGCATCGAGGACTATACCATGACGCGTACAAAAAAGGTGTATGCCGCCCTTGACGAGCTATGCTACACCTTTGATTTAGCGAAGCCTATCTGGTTAAAATCCAACCAGCAGGATTTTATTCGTCATGCAAGAACCCGGTTCACGCAGGATAATTTCATCGAATCCATCGATTTTGATTATCTTGACTTTCAGGTCATCGAGGAGGACTACTGATTATTCCTGATCAGAGTCCTCTTCGTCTGTATCCGCATCATATTCTGTATCATCTTCCGTTTCGGGATCTTCACTTATCTCTTCATCTTCTTCTGCTGCTTCTTCATCCCGGTTTTCTTCTATTCCACTGTTTTCTCCGCTGTCTTCTGCATCTTCCCAGGATTCATATGCTTCATCTATCCCAGCCTGTGTATCCTCAGAATCTTCGCATGTTTCCTCCGACGCATCTTCGGTTGGATCTGTCTCCACCGGTTCTGTCTCTTCCGTTGAATCTGTCTCCGCCGGTTCTGTCTCTTCGGATTCGGACTCCTCTGCGTCATCTTCCTCTGCGGATGCACTCGCAGGAGCCTCTGCTTCCTGTCCATCATCCTCTGAAAAATAATCTGAATAATCGGTTGTGTCACGAGATACAGTCTGAACGGTTGTCTCATCTAACATCTTATTGATTTCTTCTAAATCAGCCGCACGCAGACTTCCGATAATCTTCGCAATCTCATTTAACTCATCAATCACACCGTTTAATTCATTTAAGTTTGTCTCACACAGATTCGCGGATGACTGCGCATTTGCTGCGATTTCCTCGCTGGCTGCCTGCTGGTTTGCCAGTCCGTCGATAATGGAATTGTTCGACGCATCCAGATTACCGGACAGCTTATCAAGCTGCTTCATATCGCCAGATAACTCCTCAACCGCACCTGCAATTGTCTGGAAGCTTCCGTCTGCCGCCTCAATATATTTTGCCTGCTCAGATACCGCCTCTACACTTCTTCGAACCAGATCCGATGTGTGATTGGCAAGATCTGTCACACCCTTCAGAAGCTGTGTGATGCTATCGATGGAACTTCTTGTATCATCTGCCAGCTTCCGGATTTCATCTGCAACTACGGCAAATCCACGTCCCTGTTCTCCGGCACGTGCTGCCTCAATGCTCGCATTTAACGCAAGCAGATTTGTCTGGCTGGAGATCTGATAGATGATCTGTGTGATCTCCTCTGCAGACTGAATCTTCTCGCAGAGTTCTTCGGATACACGTGTTACATCTTCATTTGCAACATTGATATCGTCCGACTTATCCTTCAGACTTTCAATAATATCTAAACCGGACTTTACAGATTCGATTGCCCGGTGTGTCGACTGTACGGTATTGTCCTTGACGTCGATCAGGTTATCAATAATATCCTGAATCTGCTGTGTCATCGTTGTTGACACTTCCATATTCTCTGCCGTATCGGTAACGCCGGTTGAAATGGCATCAACAGACTTCGTTACTTCTGCTGTCGCTGCCTGGAAGTTATCCAGCTTTGACTGCAGCTGCTCGATATGCGCATTTCCGTTATCAACGACCTTGACCATGTTCTCTGTGATTTCTTCCTGATATGCAACATGGTACTCAATTTCCTGACGGTCTGTCTCCTGCTCGCGCAAAGTAATGTTACAAGCCATCAGAATTCCAAATGTGAAAATAGCTGCTAAAAGCAGAATCTCTATCCATGTAGCTGATAGTGCAAATCCATGCTTTGCGATCTGAATGATCGTCTCAACCAGAATGCCGAGTGTTGATACGCCACATGTCACACGGATATGGAACGTATCCATATAGATGATACACATGCCCATCGCGATAAAGATCGGAAGTGCCTCCATCACCGAGCCGGATACAAATACAGACACAAGTACCAGCACAGAAAATGCTGTGACCGATGTGAATTTCATCAGTTCACTGCGGTCATTGATCAGCTGGAACACAACATTTCCAACCGCAAACAATGCAAATAATACCAGCAGCGGCACAAATCCCTCCTGTGTCTTATGATTAATAATCAATACTACGATTTTCGCGATTGCAAAAGCAACCATCACCTTCATCGCCAGATCATTTTTCTTCGCTAATCTCGTTCCATTCATAATGTATGTACCCCATGTCTTTCTTTCTAACAAGTTTCCGTTGCGCATAAATATACGCCATGTCATATATGTTTAAAATTATAGCAAATTTGTAATATAAAGTCCATAGACAAAATCCACTTATCCGCGCTTTCTACTTGTATATTCTACCTAAAAATGCTATCTTAATTCAAAGAACCAAAGACTTGAACGGATGCAAAAATCGCAATCGAAAACCAATCAAAGGAGTTATTATGTTTCAGATTGAACATATCTCAAAATCATACGGAAAAAAACAGGTGCTGAACGATGTGTCTTTTCCCGTCCCGGAAGGCTGTGCCATCGGGATTTTAGGCGTCAACGGCTCCGGGAAATCCACGTTGCTTTCCTGCATTGCAAAAAAATATGCCGGAACACCAGATGTAAGAATCGGCTATGTCCCACAGGAAAATCCGCTCTATGATGAGCTAAAGCCTGTGGATAATCTGCGTATGTGGACGAACAAACGCAAATCCGAAATCCTGCAGGCATTGCAGGCACCACCGCTCGCCCAGCTTGGAATCCAGACATTTCTGGATACTCCGGTCAAAAATATGTCCGGTGGTATGAAAAAGCGGCTCAGTCTCGCGTGTGCCCTGCTCGATGCACCACAGATTCTGCTGATGGATGAGCCATTTGCAGCACTGGATCTTCCAGCCAAACAGGATGCCATGCAGTTTATGCGTTATTATTTAAGTCTTGGAAATTCCATTGTGATTGCCTCCCATGAGGAAGCCGTTTTTCAGTTCTGCCACACAGTCTATCTTCTGAAAAATGGCACACTCTTCGATGCGTCGCATCTGCCAGAGGGCACTAATTATATTGATCTGCTAAGAAATTAAATTTAAGAGGAACTTATGTCTCACATCCATATGTTTTTCAATTTCATCCGCGCCAACTGCAAACGGCTGTTACACTATCTGCCATCGATGTTTGTCTCATTGTTACTGTTGCTTCTCCTGACTGGAACCGCAGGATTTTATCTGTCCAGACATCTATATAAGGAAAATGTATTTTCTGCGATTTCCATCGGATACTATCTGCCACAGGACGACAACCTGGACCTAAACCAGCTTGGCATTGGTATGTTACAGGATTTAGAAGGAATGGAGGAAACCGTCCAGCTCGTACAGGTAAACAGCGTCGAGGAAGGCTATAACATGCTTGCTTCGCATGAAATCCTGTATCTGATCATCGTCCCGGAGCAGTTTTTCTCTGGAATTATGGACAGTACAAATGTACCGCTTGATATCGTTGTTTACGACAACAGCTCCATATCCTCTTATATCATCAACGAATTGTTCATGTCCTACGCCGGACTGCTCGGAACTGCTCAGGCTGGTATTTACAGCGGCCTTGACACGACACGTGCCCACGAATTTACACCGGAACAGATACGTGAGCTTTCCAACCGTGTGAACTTCGTATACCTAGACCGTGTCATGAACAAGACAAATTATATGAAGACGATACAGGCAGAGGATGCAGGAAGTGTGACATTCACACAGCACTATGCCGCATTTGCGATTATATTAAGTCTCTGTTTTCTTGCATTCCTGCTGATTCCATATTTACAGGGAACCGGAAATGGCATCTGCGAATGCATGAAGCTGTATCACCTAAACCGCGGACATATACTGGCAGCAAACACGCTCCACACGTTTCTTGCTCTGTATATCCTGTTCCTGCCGTGCTATATCGGAATCTCCATCTGGATGGGGCACGCAAACCTGAACGGACTTCTGACGATCATCCCTGCACTGCTTTTGATTGCACTGCTGATCGCCGGAATCGCAACCTTTTCCAGAAGTACCTTTTCCGCAAATATCTGTCTGTTATTTGTTGTGCTGGTGCTTGCCTACTGCGGTGGCGGACTTCTACCGGATGTTCTGCTGCCAAAGGTGATACAGCAGATCCGTCCGTATCTGCCGGGAACGTATGTAATGCAGATTTTCTGCCACGCACTTTATTAAACATTTGGGAGTTTTGTTATGAACCGACTGATTGTCGCATGGAAACGAATTTTACATCGAAAGCTATATTGGTGCATGCTGGGCGTCCTGCTCATCTTAACTGGAATCTATGCATTGCTTCCAGCGAAAAGCCAGTCCACAGAAATCCGTGTTGCCGTATATCTGGAAGATACCAGTGCGTATACGACACAGTTCAAAGAGGAATTAGATGCCAGTGCCTCGCTCTATCAGTTTTATTATGTAGATGCGTCCACAGATGTAATCCGGGATGTACAGGCGGGTGATGCAGAATGCGGTTTTGTCCTGCCAGATGGATTTTTCTCCGGCTACATTGCAGGCTCCGGGGAACCAAAGGTTTCCTTGTATGAGACAAGTGCAAGTACACTTTCCTCTGCCATCTGCGAGACATTCTTCCATTATATCTTCAAGGTTGCATCCCCACAGATTCTGGTTGACACAATCGACGATGCAGCGTTATCTGAAGAGTTAAAAAGCCGCATGCAGGCATATATGAACAGTGACACAATCTTCCGTATGTCCTCTGTCACAGACGGTGCCTACGATTATAAGAAAAATACCTATCGTATCCAGCTTCCAATCTACGAATGCACCTGTCTGCTCGTCCTGTTTGCTTCTCTGTTCAGCCTGATGTTGTTCTTACAGGATCAGGAACGTGGCATCTACATCGCACTTTCTGGCAAACGCAGATATGGTATTTTATGCACGGGACTCCTGGCTGGCATCCTTCCAATCTACGGAATCGGCATGCTATGCAACGGCATCACCTACGGAACTGCAACTCTGTTACAGGTAACACTTGTCAGTCTGCTTGCCTATCTTCTGTCGCTTGTACTTTCGGTGTTTATCAAAAAAAGCCGGACACTTGCCAAGTGGATCCCGGTGCTTTTACTGATTACCATCGTATATTTCTTCGTGAATTATATTCTATGATTTCATATTTTTTAATTATTGGAACATACATTTAATATGATACAAAAACAGGACGAGATCATCCAAAGATCTCGTCCTGTTCTTCAATCTGCGCTCTTGCATTCGTCGCATCGGTTATCTCTTTTAAGATTGCTTTCGCATCGCCAACCGGAATATGTACCGTAAAGACCACATCCTCTGCGAATTCCGTGTTGATGATCGCAACCTGTCTCGTATTCAGGATATATTGTATTTTCCCCATATCCGTATAATTCGTCCGGATCAAAACAGGAAGCAACTGTTGCATTAACTTCGTCGTACACGCTTCTAGGGCTTCCTTTGTTGCCTGCGTATATGCACGGACAAGTCCGCCCGTACCAAGCAGTGTACCGCCAAAATACCGTGTCACAACCACACAGATATCATGGATTCCAGAATTCTGAATCAACTCCAGCATCGGCTTTCCTGCAGTGCCCTGTGGTTCTCCATCATCCGAGAACCGGAGCAGCGGCATCTCAGCGCCCACGGAAAATGCAAAGCAGTTATGCCGTGCATCGTAATGCTTCTTCTTAATCTTCTCGATAAATGCATACGCCTCTTCTTCTGTCTCAACCGGGGCAATCTGCGCAATAAAACGGGATTTCTTCTCAACAATCTCGCCCTCTGCACCTTCGATCAGTTTGATATAATCCATAACGTCCCTTTCAGTTCCGTCTACTTTGTATCCAGAAGTTTCTTCAACTCACTCATAAACGTATCCGCATCCTTGAACTGACGGTAGACGGATGCGAAACGCACATATGCAACCTGATCCAGATCACGAATCTGATCCATTACAATCTCACCAATCTTCTCGCTTTCGATTTCACGCACGCCGAGATTGAAAATCTTGTTCTCGATCTCATCCACACATGCCTCGATCTGATCCACAGATACCGGACGTTTGTGACAGGAACGTACCACTCCTGACTCAATCTTGGAACGGTCATATGTCTCACGATTCTTATCCTTCTTGATTACAATCAGAGGAATCGTCTCTACCTTCTCATACGTAGTAAAACGCTTTCCACACTCATCACACTGTCTTCTTCTACGGATTGCCTCGTTGTCATCTGCTGGTCTTGAGTCAATCACACGCGTATTATCATCTCCGCAAAATGGGCACTTCATATGTTTATTCCTTTCCTCCCTGAATTTTCCGTATATCGCAGGCATCAATATCGACCAGAACAATGTCCGGTCCGATACGCACAATGTTGCAATACCGGATGTAATATTCCGTTCCCGAACCAAAGCAGGAAAATAATTTTCCCGGTCCCGGTACGATGATTGCAAGTATCTTCCCTGTCTCACAATCAAACTCGACATCGGCAACATAGCCGAGCCGCCTGCAATCTTTGCAGTTTATAACTTCTTTTTCTTTTAATTCTAAAAAGCGCATCGCATACCTTCGCTTTTTATAGTTAGTATATGCGAAAGCTTATCGCTTGTCACCTTCAAAAATAAGTACCATCGTTCCCGGTCCAACGTGTGCTCCGACGATTGGTCCGACCTCGCTCATAATGATCTTATTTGGATGATACTTCTCCTCTACCTTTGCCCGGACATACTCCGCATCCTCCGGACAATCCGCGTGACAGATCAGTACTACATCCTGCTTGTCTGCATAGCCTCCTGTACAGATATCCATCTCTGCAAGCAGCTGGTTTAACGCTTTCTTACGTCCACGCACTTTACTCTCAGCTGCAAGTCTTCCCTCTGTATCCACATGCAGAACCGGCTTCAACTGGATCATGCCACCGATAACGGCTGCCGTCTTGGAGATACGTCCACCTCTCTGCAAATAGGTCAGATCATCCACCGTGAATTTGTGCACGATACGATGCTTCAGCTCTTCGAGTGCCTGCATGTTCTCTTTGACGGACATGCCTTTTTTCTTGTTCTCAATCGCATGATAGATCAGCAGTCCATGTCCACCACTCGCGCAGATGGAATCAAACACACAGATTTCCGCATCCGGATATTTCTCCTGCATCTCTTCCTTACATACAAACGCGTTGTTGATCGTACTGCTGATACCGGAGGAAAGACAGGTAAATAATACGTCTTTTCCTGCGGACAGTGCCTTCTCAAACTCCTCTTCAATATCGTTGATGTTCGGCGCTGCTGTCTTTGTTCCCTGTCCCGCACGCATGCGGTCATAGAACTCTTTCTTTGTCAGTGTTTTTTCTCTTCCATCAAATACTTCATCGCCGATTTCAAAGCTGATTGGAATAATCACGACGCCCTGTTCCTCGGCATAGCCGGCTGGTAAATCGTTCGATGAATCAGTGATAATAACGTAATCTCTTCCCATACTCTCTCCCATCTTATGTATTAATATCGTGATATACAAGTCGTACATAATTACGAATTCCACACAGACACGCTCTCGCTCGGTTCATCACGCAGTGGTACTAAATTCACGGCAAACAAGTTTGCCATTCATTAAGTACCAGCGTGCTTCAACGGTCTGTGTCAGAATTGTAATTATGTACAACTTGATACACTTTATTATATTAACACATATCGTCTACTTTATTATTTTAACCGGGCACTTCTCTTTACATGTCCCACAGCCGGTACATTTCTCGTAATCAACAACAGCAAGATGATCCTTCACTGTAATTGCGCCCTGTGGACAGTTTCTCTGACATAGACCACATCCGATACAGCCTGCGCTGCAGACCGCCTTTACGTCTTTACCAAATTCCTTCGAATTACACTCGACGATTGCACCGGCATCTTCCGGTACCATCTCGATGATATGTCTCGGACAGGCAAGTACACACTGTCCGCAGGACTTACATTTGTCTTTGTCCACAACTGCCACACCATCTACGATGGAAATTGCATCAAACTGGCAGGCACGCTTACATGAACCATAACCAAGACAACCGAAGCTACAACCCTTTGGTCCGCCGCCTGGTGCATTCGCCGCAATCTGGCAATCCTCTGGTCCGACATAATCGTACGCATCCTTTGCTTTCTCGCAGGTTCCGGCACATTTCACATGTGCTACATGTCTGACACTGTCGATCTCCCCACCGACGATCTCTACAATCTTCTTTGCTACGGCCTCGCCACCGACCGGACAGGCATCCGGCTTCGCTTCGCCTTTTGCGATTGCAGCCGCAAGACCATCACACCCCGGATATCCACAACCTCCACAGTTATTACCCGGCAATGCCTCACGTACTTTAATTTCTTTTTCGTCTACTTTGACTTTAAACTTCTCGCTCGCTACACCCAGAAGGATTCCGGCTAAAATTCCGACAATTCCAATGACCGCAGCCGCGTACAAAATCGATGCTCCCATTTCTTCGCCTCCTCTAAATCAATCCGTTCAATCCAAGGAAAGCGATTGCCATAAGACCGGCTGTGATCAGCACGATTGGCGCTCCTTTGAAGCTTTCCGGTATATCATTTTTATCAATCTTCTCCCGGATGCCTGCCATTACGATAATCGCAATCGCAAATCCGACTGCAGAGAACATACCGTTGATGATAGACTCTCCAATGTTTAAATCATCCTGCACATTTTTGAGTGCGATACCAAGCACTGCACAGTTTGTTGTGATCAGTGGCAGGTACACGCCCAGCGCTTCATACAGCGATGGAATCGTCTTCTTTAAGAACATCTCCACAAACTGTACCAGTGCCGCAATCACTAAGATAAACACAATCGTGTTCAGATAAGAAAGCTTAAGTGGCACAAGCACGAAATGATAAATCACACTTGTCACCGCCGAAGCAATCGTCATAACGAAGATAACCGCACCGCCCATACCGGCTGCTGTGCTTACTTTCTTTGATACTCCTAAAAATGGACAGATACCCATGAACTGGCTCAGGATTACATTGTTCACAAGAGCAGCGGATATCGCTAATAAAATAATATTCATATCCTACTCCTCCTTTCCTTTGCCTGCACACATGGCATTTGCACAGCTTGCACAATCTGCCAGTCTGCATGTCTCTGCCTTCCCGCCCGTCTTCTTTGCCTTCTTGATATGACGACGGTTGATAAATGCAATGATAAATGCCAGTACAAGGAATGCCCCCGGTGCCGATACAAAAATACTTGCCGGCTGGAACAATCCCTGATCGGATAAGATCTGGAATACCTTCTCACTTGCATGACTCTCAGCAAAATTCTCAACAGCCTTTACAAAGCCGAATCCGAAGATACTGCCGGAACCAAGGATCTCACGGATGATACCGATTGTCGTAAGTCCGACTGTAAATCCAAGTCCCATACCAATACCATCAAAGATTGATGGAATTACCGGATTCTTTGATGCATAGCTTTCCGCTCTACCTAAGATGATACAGTTTACAACGATCAGTGGAATGAAGATTCCCAAACTGTCATTCAGGCTTGGAATATATGCCTGCAATACAAACTGTACGATTGTTACAAACGAAGCAATGATAACGATGTATGCCGGAATACGCACCTTGTCCGGAATCAGTTTCCGGAGCAGGGAGATCATGAAGTTGCTCATCGTCAGGATTACCATCGTTGTAAGTCCCATGCCAAGTCCGTTAATTGCTGAGGATGTAACCGCAAGTGTCGGGCACATTCCAAGCATCTGGACAAAGGTCGGGTTCTCGGTGATAATACCATTCTTTAAACGTTCTGCTATCTTTCCCATATTACTGTGCACCTCCTGTTGTCAGGAATCGAATTGTACGAAGTGCCGCATTGACTGCATTTGTCACTGCCGATGTGGTAATCGTCGCACCGGACAATGCATCAATTTCACTGTCCTTTGTCGAACCAGTCTTTGTATACTCAAACTTATTTACCTGCTTACCAATAAACTGTGATTTAAATTCATCCGTATCTGCTTCCATACCAAGGCCTGCTGTCTCGTTCAAAGTCAGGAAGGAAATACCTGTGATCTGATACTCGGTATTGATTCCGATTGCCATCTGGATATCTCCGCCATACCCTGCCGTACTTGTAATGAGAATTACATAACCAACCAGTTCATTCTTCTCATCATCACCGCCGACGCAGATATCATCGATATGAACATCCTCAAATCCATACGATTCAAGGAGTGGATTGATCTGCTTTACAACATTGCCATCCTCTTCCACGCTCATAATACGTGTTGCTTCCGGAAGCACCTCCGCATAGGCATCGTTCTTTGCCTGTTCCTGTGCCTTCTCGATCGGATCCTTCGTCACACTGTAGACACCGCCAAGTGCTGCACCCATCACAACTGTGATCACACAGATTGCAACGATTGCAACCACGATGCCCTTGACATCCATCTTGTCTTTCTTCTTTGGTTCCTTGTCATCACCGTCCCAAGTATCCTCTGTCTTCGCAGCTTTCTTTGCTTCCTTCTTCGCTTCCTTCACGGCAAGCTTCGCCTGCTTCTTATCCTTGATTTCCGCACCCTCACCAAATGCCTTCGGTACGGTTGCACGCTCGATCAGAGGGACTAACAGGTTCATGATGATGATTGAATAGGATACACCCTCGGTACTGCTGCCAAAGATACGAAGTACAAATGTCAAAAGTCCAAGTCCGATTGCGTAAATTACCTTTCCGGAGGAAGTAATCGGACTTGTCACATAATCCGTTGCCATGAACCATGCACCAAGCATCAGTCCGCCACCACACAGATGTGCAGCCACATAAACAGGGACATTGTAATCCTGTGTCACAGCATAGATTGCAACTGCGATTGTAAATGTTCCGATATAGATCAACGGAATCTTCGGGCTGATCACCTTCTTGCAAAGCAGATAGACCGCACCGATCAGCAGAGCAACCACGGATGTCTCACCGATCGTTCCTGCGGTATATCCAAGGAACATACTTCTTAAGTTCACCATGCCGGTAAGCTTCAATGTCGCAAGTGGTGTTGCAGTTGCCACACCATCGTATACGAAGTTTGTCATATAACGTGAGAACGACAGCAGCAGGAAGCATCTCGCTCCAAGTGCCGGGTTCATAAAATTCTGTCCCAGTCCGCCAAAAAGCTGCTTTACGATAATGATTGCAAATGCGGAACCGGCAACCGCCATCCAGATTGGAAGGTTTGGTGGCAGATTCAGTGCAAGCAGCAATCCGGTTACCACAGCTGAGAAATCTCCAACCGTTACCTTCTTGCCCATACACTTCTGATACAGTGCTTCAAACCCCACACAGCTTCCGATACAGACTGCGACCAGTAACGCTGCATACCAGCCAAATATGTACAGACCGAATGCCGTTGCCGGGACTAATGCGATCACAACATCGAACATGATATCCGATGTCGTTGCCTTGCTTCTCACATGCGGGGAAGCAGAGACCTTTAATTTCAAATTTTCCTGTTCCACTTTCTCGCACCTCCTATTTCTTGCGATTCGCCAAGATGGCTTTTCTTGTGCCTGCAATCGTCTGTGTCAGATGGCGCTTCGCCGGACATACATACGAACAACAGCCACACTCACAGCATTCCATACCATTTAACTTCTGGAACTCCTCCAGATCACCCTGTTCTGCCAGTGTCGCAAGCTTGTTCGGCATCACTCTGCCCGGACAAACCTCCACACATCTGCCACAGCGGATACAGTTACTCGGCTCATACTCTGAGACCTCATCCTTCGTCATACATAGAATTGCCGATGAGGACTTCGTAACCGGAATATTCAGATCATAGATGGCTTTTCCCATCATCGGACCACCGGCAATGATCTTCTCCGGATCCTGCAGGAATCCACCTGCTGCCTCGATCAGCTCTGCAAAGCTTGTACCTATCTGTACAAGATAGTTGCATGGTTCTGTAATCGCATCACCGGTCACAGTCACCAGTCTCTGAATCAACGGTTTGCCCTGCCGTACAGCTTCACAGATGGAATACACCGTATCTACATTATGTACGATACAGCCGGCATCTGCCGGAAGCATCTTCGAATTGATATACCGGCCGGTATTCGCATAGATGAGCTGACGTTCTGCTCCCTCCGGATACTTGGTCTTCATGGAATTGACCTTGATGTCCGGATCATTTCCAAGCACTTCCTTCAACTTCTGGATTGCCTTTGGCTTGTTATCCTCGACCGCGATGATTCCCTTTGCTTTCGGGAAGATTGCAAGTGCAAGACGCAAGCCCTCGATCACCTTGTCCGTCTCATCAAGCAGACGACGGTAATCCGATGTCAGATATGGCTCACACTCGGATGCATTCACGATAATGTAATCAATCTCGTCTGCATTCTTCGGTGAGAGTTTGACATTCGTCGGGAATCCGGCGCCACCCATGCCGACAACGCCTGCGTTCTTGATTGCTTCCAAAATCTCTTCCTTTGTAAGCTCCGCAAGTGGCTTCTCATTTTTCACATATTCAATTTTCTCAAACTGATTGTCATTTTCGATCACGATCGAATTGACCTTAGAACCGGATGCAGTCAGTCTAGGTTCCACGGCCTTGACTGTTCCGGATACAGAAGAATGAATGTTTGCAGAAACAAATCCACCGGCTTCTGCAATCAGCTGCCCTACCAAAACACGGTCACCTTTTTTGACAACCGCCTTCGCAGGTGCACCGATATGCTGACTCAGTGGATATACCATATCTCCCTTTGGGACATATTCAATTACATCCTTATCCATCGTAAGTTCTTTCCCTTCGTATGGATGGATGCCTCCTTTAAAAGTTAGTTTCATCGTACTGACCCCACTCTAAAAAATATTTACTACTATTCTAATACAAGTGAGGATTTTTATCAACAAATGTGTCCTTAATTTCACAACTTTTGTGACTATATTCTTATATTTTTTAACAGAAACGAAGCAAGCAATCCGATTGCTACACCAGCGACCGTTCCGGTAATCAACAGGATGAACATATAATAAAAAATACGCACGTTTTCCATCACGCAGACCGCGACCAGGATCTGCCCCAGATTGTGGAAGACTGCGCCTGCAACACTAATTCCTACAAGTCCGAATACCCGGCATTTTTTTAGTGCCGTCATGATCAGGATGCTGCATGCCGCACCGGCCAGACTGTATAGTAACACCGCCATATTTCCGAACAGAACATTCGACAGGATGATACGTCCGACCGAGATTACAACCGTCGACTTCAGATCCAGTTTCTGCAACGCGATGATCGTAACAAGATTGGCAAGACCAAGCTTCACCCCCGGTACCGCCATATGGATTGGCACCAGGCTTTCCAGATACGATAAGATCATGGCTAGTGCAATCAGCACACCGCAGAGTGCAATTTTATGGTTATTATTTAATTGTGATTGGTTATTTTTTTGTCCGTGTGCGTCCTTCACTGTGCTCTGTCTCTTTTCGTCTTCCATGTTTAGTCTATGTCCATCTACTCTTTAATCTCCACTACAAGTTTGTGTGGCAGACAGATGATCGTCTCCCCAGTCTGGCTGATTGCCCGGTGCTTCTCACAGATCTTATCCGGACAGTCTGCATCTTGCACAGTCACACTGCCATCCTGCACAACAACCGTATTAACACCCACCTGCTGCTTTACCTCATAGCTTGCATCCTGGTCAAGTCGCAATGTCTTCACAGAATCACCATCGATCATGATATCAACGTACGCTCCGGGCGTTTCCAGCTTCTTCCACGCAAAAAGTCCTGCCACCGCCAGAATCAGAATTCCGACGATCAGCAGGATATCTGCATGGGATATCAATTTATGCTCCTGTTTTGGTTCCATATCCGATTACCTCTGATTTACCCGAAAACATGTTCCGCAATCATCTGTTTGGCTACGTTCATCATCATATTTTCTTTTTACATTGATATCCAGCCAAATGCATTCGCAACGGAACTAAGCAGAATGATCAGTGCGAAGATCGGGCACAGATATTTTATCATCACGACAAATATCTTCTTCCTCCGGAACTTACTTTCTCCATGGCGGATTTCCTCTTCGATCTTATCAATTCCGACAACGCGTGATACAAGCAGGCTTGTCACAAATGCTGCAATCGGCATCATCACGGAATTTGTCAGAAAATCAAACAGATCCAAAAACTGCATTCCGAGGATCTTCACGAATCCTAGCGGTCCATATCCAAGGCTTGATAACGTTCCGAGTCCAATCATAATCAATCCGATCACAACCGTTGATTTCTTCCGTCCCCAGCCAAGCTCATCCTCAAATGTCGCAACAGCACTTTCCGTCAGGGCAATTGAGCTTGTCAGGGCTGCAAATAACACAAGCAGGAAGAACAAAATCCCGACGCCTGTTCCAAGTCCCATATTCGCAAACACCTTCGGAATCGTGATAAACATGAGCGAAGGTCCTGCCTGCAGCGTATCCGGATCTCCGCCGGAAAATGCAAACACCGCCGGAATAATCATAAGTCCTGCCATGATTGCAATCGCCGTATCAAACACTTCTACATTTCGCGTCGCACCCTCGATGGATGTATCCTTCTTCATATAAGAGCCAAACGTAATCAGGATACCCATCGCAATCGACAGCGAGTAAAACATCTGTCCCATCGCAGCTACGACCGTCATCCATGAGAAATTCTTTACATTTGGTACCAAAAAATATTTCACGCCCTCGATCGCGCCCGGTCTTGTCACAGAATAGATGGCAATGACCACGGAAAGTAATACAAGAACCGGCATCATCAGCTTCGATACACGTTCGATTCCGTTTTGTACACCGGCATAAATGATTGCCAGTGTTATGAGACAGAAAATCACAAAGCAAAGCTCCGTCGATACACCATTTGATATAAATGATCCGAAATATCCGTCCTCTGCAAGCTTCGTTCCATTTCCACGGATATATTCTGCCAAGTATTTGATTACCCAGCCGCCGATGACCGAATAATACGGTACGATCAGGATTGGAATGATCGCGTTGATCCAGCCGCCGAAGGAAATCCATTTCTTCTTACCGAAGGAACGGAATGCGCCAACCGGACTTTTCTGCGTCATACGTCCGAGTGCGGACTCCGCAACGATCATCGTGTATCCGAATGTCAGTGCCAGCAGAATATAGACGAGCAGGAAAATTCCTCCGCCGTATTTTGCTGCCAGATACGGAAATCTCCATATATTTCCAAGACCAACCGACGCGCCCGCCGCCGATAACACATAGCCAAGCTTGCCGGAAAAAGCCCCACGCTTCTCTGGATGTTTTCTATTCATGTAACCTACCCTCTACCCTTTCCATATTTGTTTCCATAGTCGTTTTCCTTTTTGCAAATATACATGGCGGCATCGTAAATATCACGCTGCTATCGAGTCAGGCCACACAGTAAACGCAAAAGCGAACGAAATGACAGTAACATATTTTCCGTGCTTTTTCAATCGTTTTGCGTTACCTTTCCCGTTATTTCATTAAAAAAGCGTGGATACATTTCGTGTCCACGCTTTTTATGATCTTTATTCTGCAGAAAGCAGCTCAATCTTGAAATTCAGTTCCTTGCCTGCCATCTCATGGTTGGCATCAAAGGTGATAGTCTCCTTGTCTTTATCCACAACCTTCACCGGAAACTGCTGTCCGTATGGAGTTGTCAGATAAACCTGATTGCCGATCTCCAAATTCTCAGAACCAGGCATATCTTCGAATGCAACTGTGATGATATTCGCCGGATCCGGCATACCGTAAGCTTCTTCCGGCATCAGATGTACATCGACGATCTCGCCGATATTCATATTCTTCACTGCTTCATCGAATCCTTTGATCATCATGCCTGCACCACATACAAACTCGAGTGGCTCGCCGCGATCATAAGATGAATCAAACTTTGTTCCATCGTTGAATGTTCCTGTATAGTGCACCTTACAGCGCTTGCTTTCGTTACTCATATCTATTCCTCCGATTTCATTGAATGTCTTATTCTATCACGAAACAAAAGGAATGGCTAGATGCTTCGATTATTTCTATTATATTATTAAAATCAACGTTTGAAAGCATTCCATCTTTATATTCTTCCATAGCATAACTATCCTTTAAATATAATATTACGCATGCTTCTGCCTATTTATTAAATTTAGCCACTTTGATTTCCTGTATCATATTCCGTAAATGATCTGCTTCGTCGTTCATCTCCATGCTCGCCGCAGCGCACTCTTCCGACGTTGCAGAATTACTCTGTACAACATCATTGATCTGCTCTATTCCTTCATTGATCTGCTGTATTTCAACTGTCTGATTTGCAAGCGTATCCGCAATATCGGATACCTCTCCGGTAATAATCTTAGAGTTTTGTGCAATTATCTCCAGCTGCTGTGCAGTCTCCTCGGCAAATGAAACACCTTTTCCGACCGCATTCACGGATGTTTTGATCAAAGCAGCCGATTCCTTTACTGCCTGTGCACTCTGATCTGCAAGCTGGTTTACCTGATTAGCAACAACCGCAAATCCTTTCCCCGCTTCTCCGGCTCTCGCTGCCTCAATAGACGCATTTAATGCAAGAAGATTTGTCTGTGATGCAATATCATTGATGGTTTCAATAATTTTTTCTATCTGTATGGATGCGTCTTTAATTTCAAGCATAGACTTTACCATCTCACGCATCTTGGCATTGTTTTCCAAAATATCGTCTCCAAGTGCCACTACCTTTGTACTTATCTTACTTGCAGCCTGTGAGTTTTGTTGAACTTGTTCCGAAACATTCTCTACCGTTGCCGTCAGTTCCTCTACCGCTGCTGCCTGGTTCGTTGCTCCATCTGCCAGCTCAGTTGCCCCGGATGACACCTGTTCTGCACCACCGGACACTTGATCCGAAACCGTCTGTATTCCCTTTACCATAGCCGCCATACTTTCTTCAAATGCCATAAAGGAATTTAGGATTCCAACAAAATCTCCCTTCCACTCCACATTCGGCTGCACATCAAAATTTCCCTCTGAAAACAGCTTCATTGCGCGGTCTATATCATCTACATAAGAGCCCAGGATCCGGATAGATTTACGCATGCTATGTGCCAATCGTCCGATTTCATCTTCCGAACGATACTCCAACATGCTGTGTAAGTTTCCTTCTGTCAGCTCCTTTGCAACATCTTCGATGGCATGCAATGGCTCCAAAATGCTCGAAAGTACTTTTTTGCTGGTTTTTCTTGAATTTATCCACGCCAGACTTATAAAGAATATAATGAAGGCAACACCGAAAATAGCACATAATACGGTATTTCTGACTGCCTTATCGCTGGCTATGTCTGTAATATCATCTAATTTCAAAGCAATATCAACTAATTTATTCAATGAAGGGGTACATTTGGTAAGGATATCCTCTACACCTTTTTGGTTCTGTCCCTGTCGTATTTCCTCTATAATGGATGTGCTTATGTCTTCCCAATCGGATAATGCTGTAGCATATTCTGTATAATTTTCTTCTGAGACAACCCCGGTTTCTTTTATTATTTTTAGCTGGGCATCAACATCTGCAAGCAGCTTTGTTATTGTCTTTTCATAGTCATCATAAGAAGCTTCATCGTCATCCAATGCCATTTCCCTTATATTTCTTGCAGCAGCATTTACATTCACTCTGCACATTTTCACTGCTATGTCTGAAGCATTGATTTTCTGCACATAATTCAAAAGGCCGGCAAGCAATACGCCTATCGCTATTATGGAAAGCAGCCCTGAAATAAGCATCAGCATAATTACTTTTTTGTAGCCATAGGCTATTCGTTCCTGTAATGGCATGTTTTCAATTTTCTTTTTTGTATTTTTTGTGTACATAATTCATAGGTTCCTTTCTTATATTTTTTATCCTTCGGGATTTTAGCACTATTTTTTTCGTATTTCTTGCACATATGTGTTCACAATAGTATAATTGTGTCATATTCATGAGGAGGAACTCGCCATGCAATCCATTGATTACAATTATATTGGTACTATAATCGGCAGTGTGTTCGGGATTCCGACACGTATTTATAAAAACAATACACTTATTTTTTATTACTCCACGGTCAATCTAATTAAGGATCCTGTGTCCATCTACCAGGCGGACATTTTAAAAATCACTGACCGGATCAGTTATTTTATGACTGCACATTTTTGTTACTATGGCATTGTTAATTCCGATAATTATAAAATTGTAATCGGACCGGCAAGCCAGGTCCCCAACTCCACGCCAACACTACGGGATCTTGCCATGCAATTAGACATACCGGGAGACGATACCGATGATTTTATAATCGCCATGCAGAATATCACCCATATACCATTAGAAAGTCTTATGCAGATTCTGTGTCTTTTAAATTATATACTGAACGATGAAAAACGCTTCCTTCATGATGTTTTCATTGACGATGCCATACAAAAGCAGTTTATAGAATCAATGAACAAGCATAATGCTGAAATGTTTTTCTCCAATGACACAAATCAAAGCATAGTGCTCCATAACACTTATGATCTCGAACAGAATATGATGAATATGGTTCGAAAAGGCGATTATATGGCCTTAGCAGGAGTGATTGAGAAATCTACAGCTCTGAAGATTGGTACGATGTCCGACAATCAGCTTCGTCAATTAAAGGATACCTTTATCGCTACAACTACGCTTGTTTCACGTTCGGCTATCCACGGTGGCATGAATCCCGATGATGCATTCACACTGAGTGACAGCTACATACAGAAATGCGAATCATCAAATGATTATTCAAGGATTATCAATCTTCGTTATCGTATGCTCATAGACTTTGCCATGCATGTAAACCAGTTACAGGAAGCAGGGGCAAAATCACAGCTTGTTTCAGATGTAGCAAACTATATTGACCATCATATGTCAGAAACGATTACGGTGGAAGCCATGGCAAAAGAATTTTATATGAGCAGATCATATCTCTCAAAACGTTTTAAGGCAGAAAGTAATATCACGCTCACAGATTTTATACTTAACCGGAAAACAGAGGAGGCAAAGCACCTCCTCCGCTACACAGATCAACCTTTGACTGCCATCAGTCTGCATCTCGGTTTTTCTTCCCCGGGGCATTTTTCCCGTGTTTTCCGGAAATACGTCTCCATGTCGCCGAGTGACTATCGCAAAAAATATTTAAACTGACAAACTACCTGCAACCGACAGATTATTCGCCCCGCATGGAAACAGATTCTCTATTTCCGCGCTTCAACAGACATCCATACAATTACAGTCAGAGCAACAACAGCAGCGTTCCGGCAACGATCAGCACTAGACCGATACCTGCCTTCGCCGTTAATTTCTCATGGAATACGGCATAGGAAAAAGCAATCGTAACTAAGATACTCAGCTTATCAATCGGTACAACAACGCTTGCCGGGCCGGTCTGCAATGCCCGGTAATAACAAAGCCACGAAGCACCCGTTGCAATTCCGGATAATATTAAGAATAACCAGCTTGATTTGTCGATCTGCTTTACGGTATGCTGCTTTCCGGTCACGAATACAACTACCCACGCCATGATGAGTACCACAATCGTCCGGATCGCCGTTCCAAGATTCGAGTTGACATCCCGGATTCCAACCTTTCCAAGAATTGACGTCAGACTGGCGAATACCGCGGAGCCAATCGCATAGATCAGCCATTTGCCATCCTGTTTCTTTTCTTCGGTTTCCTTCTTCTGAATCATAAGATACGTTCCCACGCCGATTGCAATCATCGCAACCACCTTGAGCGGAGACAATGCTTCCCGTAACAGGATAAATGCCAGAAGCATCGTAAGAATCGTGCTCGATTTATCAATCGGTGTTACCTTATTCACATCGCCAAGCTGCAGTGCCTTAAAATAGCAAAGCCACGAAGCGCCCGTTGACAGACCGGAGAAGATCAGGAAAAGTAACGTCTTCCCGGATATATCTGCAAGCCCTTTTTGTGCTCCCACAACGAATACCATGATCCATGAAAAAATCAGGACTATAATTGTTCGAAGTGCCGTTGCGACGTTGGAATCTGTATTTTTAATGCCACATTTTGCCAAGATTGCGGTCAGTCCTGCGAACAGCGCAGAGCCGAATGCAAATGCAATCCACATCGTTATTCCCTCTTTCGTTTTATGCCTTTTGTTCTATCCGGACTGTGCCGAACCAATATGTGAGCAATGCGATGCCAGTACCGATTAGGACTCCGCCCAGCACATCCGATGGATAATGCACGCCGACATACAACCGCGATAATCCCATCAGACAGGCAAATACTAAGATCGGTATGCCATACTTCTTCGGCAGTCCCCGGAACATCACACCGGCTGCAGCAAAGGCACTACCGGTATGTCCGGAAGGGAACGAATAATCCTTCTGTGCACCGACCAGACTGGTGAGTCCTTCGATCAAGTCGTAAGGTCTTGTCCGCGCAACGACATTCTTCAAGATCACATTATCAATCAAAGCCGAGAAGAGAAGGGAAACTAACGCCAGCACGCCGACGCGCCTTGTCTTCTTCGGGATCAGCAATCCCACAGAAAGGACAATCCAGATCATTCCCGCATTTCCAAGTGTCGTAACAAACTTGAAAATCGGTGTCAACACATCATTCCGTATATTATTTTGAATCCATAATAAAATATCTGCTTCCATCGCGATCAAAAATATCTCCAATTATGATAGCTGTCATTGGTATTTGGACATAACTATACTATGTAATTACGTTTACATCAAGTTAAGAGAGTAACTTTTTATTTTTCCAGAATTTTACCCTTTTTTCTCGTCCGTTATCTCTCCAACCCTGTATTTCTTAATTCTCTTCAAAAGCACATAGCCGACCAGACACGAAAGAAACTCTGTAATCGGAAATGCCCACCAGATGAGTGACACGCCCATCTGCCCGTTACGAACGAAGATGGAGAATACACCCGCGAGCGGAAGGATGATTACAAGCTGCCGAAGCAGCGAAATCACGAGCGACTCGATACCACCGTTTAACGCCTGATAGATTCCCTGATACGCGACGTTGACGCCTGCGAAAAGGAAGCTGATCGAGATAATACGCATCGCATCTATAAAATATTCTCTCGACTGCCCTGCATTGAATAATCCGGCAAATGATTCCGGGAAAAGCTCCGTAATCAAAATTCCGACAGCCATCAAAACAATTGTATACATCAGGCCATATCTGATTCCTTCGTTGATCCGCTTCTTGCTCCCCCTTCCATAGGCAAACGCAATGATCGGTGTAATTGCATCACGCAGTCCGAACGCTAAGAAAAGCACAAACTGCTGTACTTTATAGAAAAGTCCGTATGCCGTCTGGGCGGCTGCGTTGAATTTCAGGATCAGGTTCATCACATACACCATGATTGACATAAGTGCCTGTGCAATGATTGCCGGAAGTCCGATGGAATATATCCCGCATATAATCGTGCCATCCGGTTTCATATAGGTAATTCCTTGTTCAAATTCCTTGTTGAATTTCTTATGGAAGATGAATAATAGCACTGCCGATGCAATCTGTCCGATCACCGTTGCATAAGCTGCACCCTCGACTCCCATTTCCGGAACCGGTCCGATTCCATAGATCATGATCGGATCAAGAATGATATTTACCACAGCACCTACGACCTGACCAATCGTAGAGTAAAGGGAACGTCCCGTTGCCTGCAGCAGCTTCTCAAATAACGAAAAGAAAATAATTCCAAACGAAAGCACACAGCAGATACGCAGATAGCTAATTCCCATAGAGATGACCTGCGGATCACCGGTCTGTGAGGAAATATATGCTTTCACACCGAATACGCCGAACAACAGACAGACTGCATAAATAATCACTCCAAGGAATAAGCTGTTTCCCGCTACCTTCGCCGCTTTCTGTGGATTCTCCTGTCCAAGCGTCCTCGCCAGAAGTGCATTCGTGCCAACACCGGTGCCGATTGCGACTGCTACCATGAGCATCTGAACCGGGAACACCAGCGTTAACGCGTTCAGCGCAGCTTCGCTTCCCACCTTCATATTTCCGACAAACGCACTGTCTACAATATTATAGACTGCCTGCAATGCCATGGATAAGATCATCGGAATACCCATCCGGATCATGAGCTTATTCACTGGTATATCCTTCATCTTGTTACTTTCTGCCATTTTTCTAAATCCTCCTTTTTTCCTCATAAAAAAAGTGTGTACTAATCATTCTAAGTTGGACTTACGCTGATCAGCTACACACTTTTTAATGGCATATAAAAATAAAAACGAGCAGCAAAACTGGATTTACGCAGATTTGCTACTCGTTCGTTTGAATATTATATTTGCTGATTTTGAAAATGTCAAACGAGAATTTATCAATCCGCCACATCATTTATCTCCGGAAAAGCCCATGCTTATCCTCTTATCACTTGCAATACAGAGTAATTTGATAAAAATCAACTACGCTCTCCCATATCGCCGGAAACTCCGGTAAATAAGCGGCAATAGCACGATGGAAAGAACGGTATACATCACCATTACAAGTGGAACCTGCCGGATCACATGCGTTCCAATCTGATACAACAACGGCACCCTGACGCTTGCTTCCACATTTGTAAGGATCGTCGGAATCAGGTTGAACACCTTTGTATAGCTGGACAATACCCGCCCAATAAATGGTAGTAAGCAGTACAGAAAAAATGGAATGCAGACAGCAACACTGATCGTATGCATCTTCGCCGCTACCAGCATGGCTAAAGACGCTGCAAGCAGACTTGCAATGTAACCGCATGCTACTGTCAGTGCGTAATATTGTCCATATGTCATGATGTAGATGCTATATGCTTCCGACATCTGGTACGGTGTATGCATGCCACTGGTTCCCATAATGCCAAAGCTGATTGCACTTAACAGGACAATTCCTGTCCAGTAGATCATCGTTGTCGCAACGACGCCTGCCAGTATCTTGTTTTTAATTGCTTTGGATCTTCCATACTTCGAAGCAAAAAATACCGCATCCGCCTTTGTCTGAAAATCATCTGCAAATATTCCTGCACAGATAAATCCAACCAGAATTGCCAGCACGATCGAATATGTCTCCGCATACATAATCATCGTATCCCATGCACCATAGGATTCGTATTGGAGCGGCAATATAATCTCACTGTATTTCTTCTCCAGATAATCTTTCTGTTCAGGAGTCTTTCCATACTGATCTGCCATCCATTTCATATTTTTCTGATACCACGTATAGAAAACCTGTACGGAATCCTCCGTCACCGAATCCAAAACTGTCTCATCATATCCCTCATCTGGTGTCAGCACGGATATCATGAAATTCAGGATATCATCGATTGGCTGATACAGCGTCCCGTAATTCGCATCCTGTTTTTCTTCGGATTGTGCCATCACCGCTTTATACTGTGCAACAATCTTCGTGAGTTCTGCTTCCGTCAGGGGACCTGCATACTCCTGTTTATTTTCTGCAAGCTTTCTCGTTGCCAGCATTCCAGTGCTGACTGCTCCATGCGCATCCACGTACCGATTGCTGGTCGCTGCAAATCCACTAAACACCGCTGCCAATATCACCATCAGACCAACGGCAAGCACATTTAACTTCTTTGAAAAAATCCGTTTCAACTCTAATTTAAGCATCCTATCGTTCCTCCGATTTTTCCCCGAAATAAAGCAAAAATGCATCTTCCAGATTCTTCTCTGTCAGCACAGCTTCCGCCATCGGCTTCTCCTTCGATATGATCCGAAGCTCTGCACCATTTTCGGATGTTTTGATATTTCCGACCAGATATTTCCGCATATAGTTCTCGACCATATTTCTCGGCACCTGACACAGCCATACACGTTCCTGCATGGATGCAAGCAACTCTTCCGCGGTTCCTGTATAGCAAAGCATTCCATCCTTCATCAGCATGATTTCATTTGCAATATATTCAATGTCCGACACGATATGGGTAGATAACAATACAAGACGGTTCTCGGACAGCTCACTGATCAGGTTGCGGAACCGTATCCGCTCGTTCGGATCAAGTCCTGCTGTCGGCTCATCTAACACTAAAATCTTTGGATCGTTCAACATTGCCTGCGCAATCCCCACGCGCCGGACCATACCGCCAGACAGATGCTTCATCTTCCGTTTTCTGAACTTCCACATATCTACCTGCTCCAAAAGCTGTTTTATTCTCCTGTTGGCAAATGCTTGCTTTAGTCCCTTTATCGAAGAAATGTACATCATATAATCATACACATTCAGATCGGGATAATACCCAAACTCCTGTGGCAGATATCCAAGCACCTCCCGATAAGCACTACCAAGCTTCCAGATTTCCTTGCCATTCCATAGAATCTCTCCTTCCGATGGCTGGATGATCGTACACAGCATCCGCATCAATGTTGTTTTCCCTGCGCCATTGACTCCGAGCAATCCGTAGATGCCCTGTTCCATAACACAGTTTACTTCCCGGACGGCGGCTACCTCGCTATATCGTTTTGTTACATGCTTAAACTCTAATTTCATTGGTGTAATCCTCCAACATTTTCTCATCGAAAGTCAATGACTTCCGAACACAATACACAACATATACAAATGTCAGCAACAGCATCGCTTTCCAGACCGGAGATGCAATCCTCTGATAGACCGCATCATTTACAACAATCATCGTCCAGACTGCCACCCATAGCAGACATAGCATCACGGCAACATATTCTGACCGTTCCCATCTGCTATACAACACGCGGAAGCAGATGCAACAGGACACATTGACCGGAAGTAAGAAGTTCACAACCAGATTGTTCAGGGTAAGTGCCGTTGTCCGATATGCTACCGCCAAAAATATCATGACAATCAAGAAGTCCACTGCTGCAAACAACAGGACTCTCGCCGCACAGATCCGGCGAAGCGTATAATACGATGCCTGTTCCACCTCGACGGCACCGTTTCTTCGGTTTTTCCAGACTTCCGGAACGATCAAAATCACAAACATCGTTGCGAAAATTCCCATAAGTCGCATTGTCTCTTTCATGTCGTTGGCATTGTTGCTCAGCCACAGCCATAGATACAGAAGCACTCCGCCCTGCAACACCCACCATCTTTTTTTGATGAACCGTGACTGCTCATATAAGAATTCAAAATACGATGTCTTCTTTGATTCCATCTGGAGTGCCTGTTCTGTCAGAATATCCTGACACACCTTTATCGTGCATGCCCCCGCTTCTTCCCGTATACATGTCTGCTGTACGAAATCTCTATATTCCTGTATCCGTTGTCTGTAAGCTTTCATTCTTCCACCTCCAATTCTTTGATCAAAAGCTCCTTCGCCCGTCCAATCCGGTATTTCACCAGTGAGAGCTTGATCTGGAGCAATCCTGCGATTTCTCTTTGCTTCAGCTCCTGAAAGAACGACAAAATCGCAACTTCCCGTAGCTCCTCCGGCAGCTTCCGCACCGCCTGTTCGATATCTAGCCGGATACCAACCGTGTCCACACGATTTTCGGATTCCGCCTCTGGCAGTTCTTCTAGCGGAATATCCTTTTTCTTCTTATAATAATTTTTCACTACATTTCCGGCGATTGTGTACAGATAATTTTTTACTTTGCCATATTCCCTGTATCGTTCTAAGCTTTCAAAGGCTCTGGCAAACACTTCCTGTGTCAGATCCTCTGCTTCATAGGTGTCATATATATGCAGCAAACAGTACTGATAAATGCTTGGATAATATTTCCTGACCAGTCTCTCACATGCTTCCTCATCCCCGGCTCTCGCCCGGTGCACCAGCAGAAAATCGCTTGTAGACTCCATTCTCGCTCTCACCTCTTTTCTATCCCCACTTACTATAACAACATACGCGTCAGAAAAGTCAGTTTTATTTATATTTTATCAGATATTCTTCCAGACACAGATTTTCCTGCTTCATCGTTCTTGCTGCATCCTTTCCCACATACCGGTAATGCCACGGTTCGTTGTTGATGGATGTAATGTCTGTCTTATCTTCTGGATAGCGTTTCACAAATCCGTACTTATATGCATTTTCATCCAGCCACTGATAGACAGCATCCGATGAACATTTGGATGTATCCGCGTTGATATCCACACTGAGTCCTAACTGATGCTCGCTCGTCCCCGGAATCGCAACATACTCCTCCGCTTTCTTCTTCGCCTCTTTCTTCGAGCAGCCCTGATTTTCATATTCTTTGATTCGATCGTCCATGATCTGTTGCTGCTCCTTTGTTGTCCGATACCCTTCCCGCACAAACAGCGCAAGTCCCGCCGCTCTTGCATCATCAAACATCTGCTGTAGCTCCGGATAGATCCTTGAATCCACCTTTTCCCCATTGGATAATTCGGTCAGTTCCACCTGATAATTGGCAGGAATGTAATGATCCCGATCAACAAGAATTAGATTCCATGCGCCTGAAGTATCTGCCACCTGCTTTTCCGAATGAAATACCATGAGCAATGTGCGATCTCCACCACGGATTGAATAGTATGCGATCAGACCAGTGAACAATATTAGCAAAGTCACGAGTACACGCGCTACCGCTTTGTAGCTCTGTTTCTTTTTGTGTCTTGCCTGTTTCTTCATACTGCACCTTTCCTTTCATTCCTTTGTCATTCATATATAACAACCGGGAAACTGGAAAAGTCAGTCTTATTTTCAGGGCATAAAAAAAGGAGCTGATCGCTCCTTTTTCATAACTTTATTCCGTTCTTCCGAATATCTCATACAAGATCAGATCCCGCATGCGATCCATCGTCACTTCGTACACCGTCTGGTGCAGCATCTCTTTTCCCTCTGCGGCAAGCACATAGACCTTGATCAGATTCGCCACAAGTGGAATATTCACATCCGGTCGGATGCCTTCCATATGCCGGAAGAATTGAATACTTGTCTCGGTCTCTTTCAGCAGATCCGGTCTTACCTGTTCTGGAAGCATCTCCAGCAGCCGCTTCTCATCCTCCGGTGTCAGACTTGGAAATACACTGTACCGCTCATCAATCATCATCTTCAGATACGTGCGCGTCTCTGCCGGACCAGCCTTTTCCTTGCCATTTAATGCAATCCGGATCAGCTCCGGAATCTTTCTTCTCCGGTATTGCAGAACCTCATACACATATTCTTCCTTCGACGAGAAGAAATTATAAAACGTACTTACACCGATGCCGGCTGCCTCGGTGATCTTGGCAACCGACATATGTGTCATTCCATACTGCTTCAACAAATCAAACCCTGCATCCAGCATTTTCTCTCTATACTCTACCCGTTCTTCCTCCGTAAATACCCGTTTTGCCATCTGTATCCTCCCAAAAAGCTTCTGAAGAAATCTACTCGTTTCTGTTATTTTCCTTCAAAGCTTCCACCATGTCAATCCTTGATATTTTTTTCTTCTGGAGAAGAAGGGAAATCTCATAGACTACCCATGTAAGTACGAAACCGATCACCAACGTTCTGGCTGTGAGAACCGGTGACAACAGCATACCATAATTCTCGATTGTATCTGAATAACCGACCTTGACAAACATATATGCAGCCGGGATTCCAATCAAATATCCGATGCATACCAGAATATGGTTGACATTCAGTACCCGGTTTGAAATCTCTTTCTGGCTGAAACCAAGTACCTTCATAACCGAGATATTGGTTGCTGTTTCTGCCACGATCATGTTGATAATCAGATACAGCACAAATACACCAAGCACAACACCTACGATCTCAAATATAACCATGATTGCATGCATCGGTCCCATCATATTTTCCATCGTGTCTGCCGTGACAGTCATGGTTGTCTCACTTGCCACGCGGTCTTTGTCAAGTGACAATGCATCCTTGCTTATAATGCAGTTATAGGCGTCACTGTCTACACCTGCCAGCGCCGTTGCATTTTCTCTTCCTGTGTACAGATAGCAATGCGTGTTGTCCGTCACGATACCACTGATTGTTACCTTATGTTCTTTCAGATCTGCAATATTGCTGAAGGTAAGCGTATCACCTGTCTTTATACCATAGGTCTGTGCAGCCGCACTTGTCAGATAATATTTGTTCAGATCAAGTGCGTCACCACCGTCCGTCTTGTCCGGGAAATATTTCGAATCCTTGCTGATTCCCTGTGCCAAAAGCTGTACTGTGTTTCCCTCTACCTCATAGTAATTCTGGAACAACGCCTCGCCCTGCTCCGGCGTGCCTTCCTCTAACGAATTCAGCCGGTACAGATATTCGTACTTGATAGAGCTTGTAAGTCCTCCATGCATCAGCGTATCCAGACTGTCTTTCATAATAAATCCTGTCAGAATACAGAATGCAGCGACAGCCACACCAAATGCCGTTACAATGCTTCTTCCCGGATGTCCGATCACGCTCCGCACCCGCATCTTTGTCTGTGTCTTTGCATGACTCTTCTTCATCACGCCAACTGTCTTCGTATCTTTTCCTGTGTTTCTTAAGAGATCGACCGGTGACTTCTTCAAGAGCTCTGCCGCCTGGATTGCGATAGCCGCACAGTAAAGGACGGTTGGTACAACCAGTGCTATAACGATCGATGGTACATTGTAGGCCGGTGTATACATAAGCTTTTCAAAATCATATTCGATATAGAATCTGCACAGTACCCCGGTCAACGGAATGGACACAATCAAGCCAAGTACACTTCCAACAACTCCCGGCAGTACCCCATACCGCATATAATGTCTTATGATCTGCTTCTTGGAAAATCCAAGTGCCAGAAATGTGCCAAGCAGATACTGTTCCTGTCTGATATTTCTTCCAAGTACCATAACAACGAGAGTGATAATGATGATGAACATGACCGGCGCATACATGGTCGCCATATTCGTAACGGCATCGCCCTCGTTGACCGGCATGGAGATTCGCGTATTCGTGGTTGCCGCCATATAGCTTGCAATCACATAATCCTCATTTAGCTTCTCACGCACTTCATTGGAATTATCCTTGTTGTATTTGATAGAATAATAGCTTGTCTCATCTGCATCAATGTTGTCATACTCCTTGCGGTTGACCACAACAAGTGCGAATTTCTCACTGTCAATATAACCGGACAGCTTCTCAAGCATATAGATATAATCTGCTTTCGTCGTGTAGGCAGATACTTTATAATCATATGACCCAAGAGAAACTGTATCTCCGACTTTAATATCATGCACATCCGCAAAATCCTGTGTCAGAAGTGCTTCCCCATCGCCCGGTTCGTGTCCGTCCCGCGCCTCACAGAGGTTCAGCTTCTCCGGCATCGGGAATACACGGATCGTAGCTCCTTTTAAATCCCCACTTTCCACATTTACATCCTTATACCGGCTGCGTTCCAGTATCACATCATATTCCTGTTCGAGCTCCTCCATATCTGCATCGGACAACGGCTGATAAGTGACAAACTCCGCATCCTCCGCCTTATAGTCCTTCACAAAATCATCCACAACCTTTGTCAGTGTGTGTCCGGTTGACGCCGCGGCGACAATCACCATAGATGTCAGCATCGTAAGAATGATACTGATAATATAAAACGCGATGTTTTTCTTTATGCTGCGCCCAGCTCTCTTATTGATCGTCATATTACAACTCCATCTCCTCTACTCGTTTCTTATCTGCATTCTTCTGATTGGATACAACCTTGCCATCCGTGATCTTGATGATCCGGTCTGCCATTCCGGCGATGTTCAGGTTGTGTGTAATAATCACGACTGTCGTCTTATATGTATCATTCATTTTCTGTACACGCTGCAATACATCCTTTGATGACTTTGTATCAAGCGCACCGGTTAACTCGTCACAGAGAAGGATATCCGGCTTCTTCACCATTGCCCGCGCGATTGCAACACGCTGCTGCTGACCACCAGAAAGCTCCTTTGGAAAATGTGTCTCATACTTCTTCAGTCCCAGTTCTTCGATCAGTGTGTCGGTACTGAGCGGCTCCTGCACAAGCTCTGCTGTCATCTCAATATTTTCACACACAGTCAGATCCGGCGTCAGATTGTAGGACTGGAATACGAATCCAAGCTTCTCCCTCCGATACAGCTCCAGCTCTTTGGCAGACATCTTCTCCAGATTGGTTCCGTCTACCAGCATACTTCCCTCGGTCAACTTATCCAGACCGCCAAGGATATTCAGCAATGTACTTTTACCACTTCCACTCGGACCTAAGATTACGACGATCTCGCCCTTCTCTACCCCAAACTCGGCATGATCGAGCGCGAACACCGTTGCTTCTCCCTCTCCGTATTTCTTTACCAGATTTTTTCCTTCGATATACATTCTGCGTCCTCCCTACTATATGCGAATATTTTTGTTGTTTTATTCGTATATATGTTAGTTCTGGCTAACTCGTTTGTCAAGAGGTTTTACGAATGTTTTTTATTTTTTATTCGTGTGGCGTACGTTTTTGTATGAATTGGTTGATATAGATGACTGTTGCAGTGTGGTTTTTGTATGAATTTGGGGATATTGTTGACTGCTGTTGGGTGACTTTTGCTGATTACCACTTTTTTACCCAACTATCTCTCATCTTTATTGGTGGGTTTGGGGAAATTTTTCGAATTTAGATTTTTTCACCCAGTGAAATTGTCAGATTCTCGATTATCATTTGGGGTATTTTTCGAAATTCGAAAAATACCCCCAACCAGCTTGCTATATACATACTTTTATTGGGGAGAAAAAGTCAAAGAAAAAGAATTTCCCCAACACACATCCTTTACATCATACACAGATACACGAAATACGCCACATAACATAGCAGCATGAAGATGCCGCATGGACGCCGCAGCTCCTTATGCTTATATGTTCCGATCCACAAGATCGCACCAACTACAACCGCAATGATCGTATCTATGATGAATTTGCTCTCAAATGGCACTGTACAGATGAGTGCAGTTGTACCGATTACGAACAGGATATTGAAAATATTGCTGCCCACGATATTTCCGATTGCGATTCCCGCATTTCCTTTCCGTGCTGCTGTGACAGATGTCACAAGCTCCGGAAGTGAGGTGCCAAGTGCTACAATCGTAAGTCCGATAAACCGCTCGCTCATACCGAAATACCGTGCGATTGCAGATGCTCCGCTGACCGCGAAATCGCTTCCCTTTACAACGAGCACACCGCCGATCACCATGAAAAGAATACATTTCCATACCGGGTAATCCTTTGTTTCGCCTTCTTCCTCATTGGTTCCTTTCTTCGCCATCACAAACAGATAACCAAGATATAACAGGAACAAAACCCAGAAAATAATACCTTCTACGAATGTCACTTCCCCGCCGGTAATTCCAAATACCAGCAGTATGATCGTAACTACCATCATAAATGGTATCTCATAACGAAACGTCGACGTCTGGATCGCTACATTCGTGATCACAGCTGTCACACCAAGAATGATCAGAATGTTGAGGATATTACTTCCCACGATATTTCCGATCGTGATTCCCGCATTCTTCTGCAGCGCCGCCGTGATACTGACCGCCGCCTCCGGCATACTCGTTCCCATCGCTACAATCGTCAGACCGATGATGAGCTGCGGAATCCCGAGCTTCTTCGCGATACTCGCCGCCCCCTCCACAAACCAGTCTGCCCCCTTCACAAGAAACAAAAAACCTACCAACAAAATAACAACCTTCAAGAACATCCTTTCTACCTCTCTTTCTTTGTTTTATTTTGCAGTAGGTATAAAAAAAGAGACTCCTACTGCGTAAACAGTAAAAGTCTCGCTATTTCATCACTTTCCGAGTTATATGTTTCAATAACTGTCTTGACGAAGAAGTGAACCGCGACCGGCAAGCTACTCCCTTTTTATATGTGTATTCTAACAGATTGATTTTTATGAATCAAGTACCAAAATAGATTTTTTATTCTAATTATTGGTGGTAAATTTCATCTGAATAAAACATTTCTTACAACCGGTTTCCATCTTATTTTATTTATCTCAAATCCCATTGATATACATATATACGATCGCCGGCAGCGTCACGACAAGCAGTACAACACCAAGTATCAAAATCAAGTTATTTCCTTTTCTGTTATTCTCATCGAGATATTCATCCGGATTCGTCGGATTTATCCGGATGTTATAATATGCTCCGATCTCAAAATGATTCAGATTGGTGTACATGCCTTTTCTAAGAAGCTTCTCTTCTCCGTTATAGGAGATACTGTAAACCGGCATCGTTACATGCTTTCTTCTATGTGTGCCTGCGGCAGACGCACTTTCAATATCGACGCATTTTGCCTGAACCTCCTGCGTACATACCTGCTTCAGGTACCGGATTTTCCCAAGCGTACCTGCTATCATCATTATCCCGGCAAGCGGGAATATCCAGATCAATATGTATGGTGCATATTGATCCAGCATCGACAAAGCAATCTCTCCTTTTGTCAAGATATAAATTCCACATACAAGCAATGCAATCCCGGCAAGCGGAAATACCAATACAATAAATGGATATGGTTTGGCTTTTCTGTTGCAGATTACAGCGATCAAGCCGATCACAAGAAAAAACTGTCCAAGCAACACAAGAAGAATTCCCGTATGATTCTCCAGCTTGGAACAAAACAGCATCGCTGCAATCGATCCCAGTCCCCAGATCAGGCAAAGCATTCCAATTATAATTCCCTTGGGATTGTTGTTCTGATTATCACTCATATTTTTCCTTCCTATCGCTCCTGAAAAAACTCGATTTCTTCTCCAAGCGGTCCTCTACCAAACGCGATTCTTGCCTTATATTCCGGTTCGGATGGAATCACAATATCCTTTGGTTCCACAAACACCTCGTACCCTGCTGCCTTCAGCTTTTCCACGCAGGTATCTACATCCTCGGTTGCAAGTGCAAAATGCCGGATGATTCCTGTCTCTGCCTTTTCTCTGCCATTTGCGAACACTTCCAATACTGCATTTCCAAACCGGAACATAGTGCCTTCGCTCCATGTTCTGGCAATCTCTAATTCCAAAATCTCGTGGTAAAAATGTACCACTTCCTTATATTCCTCTTCGTTAGCACATTTCAGACATACGTGATGAATCCCTTTAATTAAGCTCATTTTAACTCCTTTCCACACTTTCCCGCCCGTTTCTCATAAATGCTAAATCTACTTTATTATGTTTTATTCTATCAAAAAAATATAAACCTGCAAGAACATATTTAACAACATATTACTGCCCATGAACCATATTATTTTATTGCTCAATTTTATTTAATATTTTCATTGCATCTCGAACATATGTTTGATATAATAATTATGGTGCTACCCTATTCGGTAGGCGGTTAGCCTTCTCCACAAGAGTTATAGCTTGTGTTTACATAGAAATCCATTTGGGGAAATCTGTCGAGGAGGTTTGTGCTTATGCTTACAACGGAGCTTTTTATAGCCATTATCAGCTTATGTATTACTTGCTTTGCTCTTGGTTATGCCGTTGGTTCTAAGAGCAATGATAAGACACAAAAATAACCGCCCAGCCTGGTAAACTGTGAGCGGTTATTTTTATAACTAAACATTATCAAGGCTAACCGTCTATCGGTAGCACTTTGTAACATTATATTATCATTCAACCTTTTTCATGTCAATTATATTTATACCTCAATCCCGCAGCAAATGTACGACATTCCTGCAATTCCGAATATTGCCAGATTATCTCCAACTATTGTATAGTTGACATAGAATTAAGAACGGAGGGGTGCTTATGAATTACGCATTTACAAATGGAAAGATACTGGATGGAACCAGGGACATGCAGGTGCAGACCGGACTTTGCATCCTCGTACAGGATGGCACGATCACCGATATCGTACCGGATACAGCCGATCTTTCCGGCTACAAAATCATAGATTTACAGGGACGTTATATCATGCCCGGACTCATCAACATGCATGTGCATCTTGCCGGAAATGGAAAGCCGCAGAAAAAACAGCGCGACAATGAAAAACTCGTAAAGAAGATAATGCGTTCTTCCCTGACACGTGCCGTCGCTTACAAGATGGTTTCCGGCTTTGCGAAGGATGAACTGCTAAGCGGTGTCACGACGATCCGGACGGTCGGCGGACTCGGAAGCTTCGACACCCGCCTGCGGGATGAGATTGCTGCCGGAACAAAGGTTGGTCCGCGTATCCTCGCTGCCAACGAGGGCATCTCGGTTCCGGGTGGACACATGGCAGGTTCGGTTGCAATCGCCGCTGCCTCCATCCCGGAAGCACTTGCGCATCTCGAACAGTCAAAGAAGGAAAAGGTTGATTTAGTGAAGCTCATGATTACCGGCGGTGTGTTAGACGCCAAAGAAAAGGGTGTCCCGGGCGAGCTGAAGATGTCGCCGGATATGGTGCGTGCCGTCTGCGACAAAGCACATGCCGACGGCTATATCGTTTCCGCCCATGTGGAATCTCCGGAGGGTGTCCGCGTGGCTCTGGAAAATGGTGTCGACTCGATCGAGCACGGTGCGAAGATGGATGATGCGATGATCGAATTATTCAAGGAACGGGGTGCTTTTCTCTGCACGACGATCTCACCGGCTCTGCCATATGCGCTCTTTGACCGCTCTATCACAAATGCGACCGAAGTCGAGCAATTTAATGGCAATGTCGTATTCGAAGGAATCGTGGATTGCTCCAAGAAGGCACTGGCAAACGATATTCCGGTTGTACTTGGCAACGATGTCGGCTGCCCGTGGATCACGCAGTACGATTTCTGGCGTGAGCTTTATTACTTTCACAAATACGTAGGTGTCTCGAATGCATTTGCACTCTATACGGCAACCGCGCGAAGCGCCGAGCTTGCCGGAATCGGCGATATCACGGGATCGATTGAAAAGGGGAAAGCAGCCGATCTGATTGTCACTGCGAAGAATCCTTTAGATGATCTGCGTGCACTCCGCAACGTAGATATGGTGGTTGCCAGAGGCACGATCATCGACCATCCGAAGATTAAAAAGAAAAAACAGGTGGAAGCAGAACTGGATAAATTCCTGTAAAATACTTCTACAACAGTCCTGCAAATAACCGCATGAATAATTGTCCCAGACGCAGATACGCACTGCGTCCGGAACAATATTTTTCTGTCACTTCCCTGCTCTCCTGCATCGTTTTCTCCAGATCATGCCGGATAGATAATATAGCAGGATTGTCAACTATGAAACAGCCGTTCTCAAAATGATGATACAGGCTCCTGTAATCCAGATTGATTGTTCCGCAGGTTGCCATACAATCATCTGCCACACTCATTTTCGCATGGCAAAATCCCGGTGTCCACTCATAGATCCGCACTCCATGCTTAACCAATCCGTGATAAAACGAACGCGTAACGTTGTAAATCAGCTTCTTATCCGGAATTCCCGGCGTGACAATCCGTACATCCACGCCCCTCTTTGCTGCCAGACATAATGCATGTGTCATCTCATCCGTGATAATGAGATAAGGTGTGATAAACCAGCAGTATTTCTCTGCTTTATTTATGATACTGATATAGACTTCCTCTCCAACCTGTTCATCATCGGTTGGAATATCTGCATACGGCTGCACGAAGCCAGCCTGTCTTGCCCGGTAGCCGGACGGTGTAAGGTATTTCTCAACATCCACATCATCCGCATCCTTGTCACTCACGGCGTTCCACATCTCCAGAAACGTCACGGTCAGGGATTTTACCGCATCTCCTTCCAAACGAATACCTGTATCCTTCCACATACCGTATGGCTGGGTCATATTAAAATACTCATTTGCGAGATTATACCCTCCGGTAAATCCTACCTTACCGTCAATCACCGTAATCTTACGATGATCCCGGTTATTTAAAAACATATTTAATCCAGGGGTAAATGGATTAAACACTCTGCACCGGATACCGACTTTTTCCATCTTTTTAATAAAATCTGTATTGATAAATCCAATTGACCCCATATCATCATAGAATACGCGGACTTCCACTCCCGCCTTTACGCGGTCTTCCAATACTTCCTGTACCATATGCCACGCTTCCGCATCCTCGATTGCATGATATTCCATAAAGATAAAATGTTCTGCCTTCGCCAGATCTGCAAGCTGCGCATGAAGCCCCTTGATTGCTTCATCATAATATGTGATATCTGTATTCCGGTACACCGGATAGCCTGAATTTCTCTGTATATACGTGGAGATACTTCCGGCTTTGGGGAGTTGCAAACGTAATCTTTCCAGATTATCTCTGTTAGCCGGAATCAATGGGAAAAGGCGGCTGTCGATTTTCTCATACCGTTTGCGCATCTTCCGTGTGCCACCATTTAAACCAATCAGCAGATATAACGCAACACCCATGATCGGGAATATCAGTATCAGAATAATCCACGGCATCTTCATAGATGAGGTCTGATCTGACGCATATAATGCCAATACAAGGATTGTTCCAAGCAAACGTGTCAGAAGATTTACAATCTCTGCATATTCGTTCAGTCTTGTTATCATGGAGACTATAAATATAACTTCAAGCAAAATACACACGGCACAAAAACATAACCGTTTAATCCCGTTTTTTGTTTTGGCTTTCCCTTCTAACGTATTTTTCTGCATAATAATTTCCTCTCATAAATTCCTGGCAAATGCATTAATATCCAAGTGTATCGTTTACTAAAATCACATGAATTCTTCCCTCATGACGTGAGAACCTTGTAATCAGGAACTGACAGCAGAGTGTATCCGGAGACTTACAATCCGAACATCTGCCTGTGACCTTGCACGGTGTCTTCACATCAAACCGCTGGGCGTTCACCGGAGCTGCCACATTTCTGGCACGCTTCATCGCCTCATCAAGATCGGAACAGACCTTGTTCATTCCCACGATAAATAACACCCGCTTCGGTCCCTGTGCGATACAGGACACACGGTTGGAATTTCCATCGATATTTACGATGATGCCATCGTTCGTCATCGCATTGGCGCTCGATAAGAATACATCTGCATCATATGCTGCCAGCAATCCCTCACGCGGCGTCATCTGCGAACGATCTATGTAATTATAATTTCCTGCCTGCAAGGCATCCACCAGACCAATCTCGTGTGCGCTCTGACAACCACCCATCGCAACGGAGCTGCCCTCGCCGATTATCTCCAGTGCCAGCTTCAAAGCTTCTCCCTTATCTGCTGCATAGTAACCGGTCATGTTCCGGGATTCCAATCCTTTGATAACGGTCTGTGCCAGAACCTCATTTCTTTTTTTCATATTCTCGTTCATGCTATTTCCTCCATTCTCTATACGTGTCTTCTATTTTAGCACAATTTTACACATATAGAATCATGCATACCACCAAATTTCCACGAAAATGCATATAAGACACATACAAAATCGATTATAATATATGGCTGCTTTCCGGAATTGTCAACCGCATATTGTCCTATATTCATTTTTCATTTATAATGATTTCGCTATGTTAGACGATCAGCCGATATTGGCTTTGAATACAGAAACGGAGAATTAAAATCACACATGTTAACGCCGGATTATTATAACAAATTTACCTGTATTGCGGACAAATGTCCGATCACCTGTTGTAAAGAGTGGAAAATCGCAGTCGATGCAGACACAAACCGCCGCTGGAAGAAGCTTCTTCCGCCGGATAACGTACCGGAGTGCCGTAAGAATTTAAGTGCCTACACAACGAAGAAAGACGGGCAGCACGTAATCGGATTAGACGCGATGCATCGCTGTCCTTTCTTAGATGACGCCAAGCTGTGCCGCTTGGTGTCTGCCTACGGAGATTCTGTGCTCTCAGAAACGTGTGCAACCTTCCCGCGGGAATATCATACCTTTCACAACCACAAGGAAGGGATGCTCATGCCATGCTGTCCGGCAGTGATTGATCTGTGGAGAGATACGCTGCTGGATTTCCCACAGGTGTCTGATCCGGACGCACTCTTTTTGATCCGCGCTTCGATCATGGATCTGATTCAGGATACGAATATTTCTATCGAAGAAGCTTTATTAGAAAGCTTTTATATTCTATCTGAACTGGCAAAAAACGCTCCGATTACCATAGCAAAGGTAACTGAATATTTCTCACTTTCTTCGCTGTCAGAGCTTCGTGCAGCTATCCACGACGTAGAACTTCCGGCTGCGGACACATGGATGGAATGCAATGAGCTGTTACAGGATCTATCTGTAAATTATATCGGGGAAGGCTTGTACGCGCCGTACTTGAATCCACTGATTACGCTCGCAGAACAATTCACTGTACCAGACGATGAGAGACTTATCGATTTTAATAAGCAATTACATACCTACGATATTCTGTTTCGGAACTATGTGGCAAACGAAATATTCTCCGACCTGCTTATGCCGGAGGATACGATCGACGATATGTTGTTACATCTCGAATGGATTGCCATGGAATATGCATCCATCCGGCAGAGCCTTTTTCTTCTCTGCTCTGCCGAAGGAGCAAATCATCTTTCTTACGAAACCGTCCGTGACTATATCGTAATCCTGTCGCGCATGACCGGTTATGAAGATGCGGATATCCGCGAATATCTGGAAAATAGTTTTGCATCCCCGATCTGGGATTGGGGATATTTTGCGCTGGTGGTTGGGAAATAATTACTTTTTCTCATCCAACAGCACAACGCCCTGTGCCGGATTTTCTTTGATAGCTCCAACGACTGGATGTGGCACATACATCTCTTCCAGGTAAGCCACGTCCTCTGCGGAAAGCTTCACATCGAGCGCACCTGCTGCATCATCCAAGTATGCAGTCTTCGTTACTCCGACGATTGGTGCTGTCACGCCCTTTGCCCACTGCCATGCAAGAGCAATCTGTGACATCTTGCAATTGTGTTTTTCTGAGAGCTCATGCACTCTGGCAACCACCTTCATATCCTGTTCTTCCATCCGGTCATACTTTCCATGTGCAACACGGTCGGTCTGACTCCGCAAAGAATCTGTATTCCACACAGGTCTTGACAGATGCCCGGCAGCAAGCGGACTGTACGGCATCAGCGCAACATTCATCTGCTTACAGATTGGAATCAACTCGCGCTCATCCTCCCGGTAAAGAAGATTGTAATGATTCTCCATCGTAGCAAACGGTGTCAGTCCCCGCTCTTTTGCGGCAAGCTGCATATTATAAAACTGATATCCATACATCGCAGATGCACCGATTGCACGCACCTTTCCAGCCTTTACAAGACCATCCAGTGCTTCCATCGTCTCCTCGATCGGAGTATCAAAATCAAACCGGTGAATGATATACAAATCCAGATAGTCGGTTCCAAGCCTTTTTAGGGAACCGTCGATTTCCCGCTCAATCGCTGCCTTTGACAGTCTACCCTCATTGAAATACACCTTCGATGCGATCACAACCTTATCACGTGCCACATTCTTTTTCAGTGCCTGTCCCAGATATTCTTCACTGGTTCCTGCGGAATAACAGTTTGCAGTATCAAAGAAATTGATACCAAGATCCAACGCATGCTTGATCACCTTCTCGCTTTCCTGCGCATCCAGTGTCCAGTCATGCATTGTACCTGCTTTTCCGAAGCTCATGCATCCGATGCAAAGCTTCGATACTTCAATATCGGTATTTCCAAGTTTTGCGTACTCCATGTATAACCCCTCCTGCAATCCTAAATGTTTTTATTTCAACTTACCATATTCCTCATCTGTTACCGGCTCGCACCACTCATTGGATGTCTCCTCGCCCGGTACTTCCACTGCCAGATGGCTGAACCAGCTATCCGGTGCAGCGCCATGCCAATGCTTAACCTCTGCCGGAATGTTGATGCAGTCGCCCGGTTTCAGCTCGATGGCTTCTTTGCCCTCTTCCTGATAATATCCACGTCCGGCTACGCATACAAGAATCTGTCCGCCACCGCTCTTTGCATGATGGATATGCCAGTTGTTCCTGCAGCCCGGCTCAAATGTGACATTGAAGATTCCAACCTGACTGGTGGATACCGGTGCCAGATAACTCTGTCCGATAAAATACTGTGCAAATGCATCGTTTGGCTGTCCGATTGGAAATACCATTTTCTTTGCATGCGCACGCATCGCCGGATCTTCATAAGGCAGGTCGCCTTCATCCACATCCCAGACTTCCTTTGCCAGATTGAATACGGCCCATCCATTTGGCCATCCGGCATAAAATGCTACATGGGTGATGATCGCAGCGATTTCCTTCTGTGCCACACCATGTGCTTTCGCATTCTGTAAATGAAATTTCAGAGAAGAATCCGTGATCCCCTGTGCCATAAGTGCGACTACGGTAATGATGCTTCGTGTCTTGACATCAATATCCTCGTTGTTCCAGTTCTCTCCAAATAATACATCATCGTTAAAATGTGCAAACTGCGGAGCAAATTTTCCGAGTGCATTTCTGCCTGCTGTCTGTGTAATCTTTGCCATGTTCTTACCCCTCTCCTAAAATTCTTTTACCAGTTCTTCGATTTCCTTCTTATTTACATGATTGAGCAGCTTGCCCTCGACAAACTGTGCACCCGGTGCGGATGGCTGCAATTCCTTTACGGTGTTTCCGAATCCGCTTCCGCCGGATGTTGCGAACAGCACAATCTTCTTGCCTGTGAAATCATACTTCTCCAGAAATGTGTTGATGATCGTTGGTGCTACGTACCACCAGATTGGGAATCCAAGGAATATCTCGTCATACTCTGAAATCTTCGCGTCAGTGTCTGTGATTTCCGGTCGAATCTTCTTGTCTGTCATCTCTACGCTGCTTCTTGATTTCTTATCCATCCAGTTTAAGTCTGCCTTTGTGTAGGCTTCCTTCGGCGTGATCTCGTACAGGTCCGCGCCCGCTGCCTCTGCTATCATCTTTGCAACGTTTCTTGTAATTCCACTTGCACTAAAATATGCGACTAATTTCTTACTCATTTCTTGGCCTCCTTACTATAATCGATGAAGCATATAGTGATAGTGTTTCGTCTGTATTTCATTCCAGAAATATGAATTACAGACACATACACAAATCACTATATGCTCCGTAATACTATTAACAATTACAAAAAAGTGTAGGATTTTTCTTCCTACACCTTGATTATAATTTTTGTATTGTATTATGTCTAATACTTACATTGAATGTTTTGTTATGCCTGAAAAGCATTGATCTCGTCAATGAATTTGAGGACAGCCTGCGCGTACGGAATGTTCCTGCGCCATGCGATCACAGTCCCTGCCGTGATTTCCGGATACAGTTTTTTCTGCACAAGCAGATCAGATCGCCAGTATCTGCCGGCGCCTTCAATGGAGATTGGATAACCAAGCCCCTGCATCGCCAGGATTGCTGCATTTGTACCGAGATTGCTTGTAAATGCTATGTTCAGCTTCGCAAAGTCCTTGCCAAACCAATTCGCAAGCTCACTTTGTACGCCCGACCGTTCCGGCAATATCAGCGGTAACGGCAATAAGTCCTCTTTCGTAATATATGATTTTTCTGCCAGCGGATCGTCCGGTCGCATGCCTACAACCCAGTGGTCACTCTCCGGAAAACGGATATAATCCAGTCCTTCCAGATTCACCGGCTCCATGTAAAGCCCGATGTCTACCAGTCCTTTATTCATCATCTCATAGATCGTATCTGCTGTTCCGGTATGCACCCGGATCTGAACCATCGGATATTTCGCCCGGTACCGCTCGCAGATCTGTGCCAGCAGCTCCACTGCTGCGAACTCACCGCATCCAATCGTGATCGTTCCATCGACGACCTGACTTTCCTTGAATTCCTCCCGGATCTTATCTTCGAGATCGATGATTTCAAGGGCTCGCCGCTTGAGCAGGATTCCCTCGTCGGTCAACGTAACATTCCGTCCGCCACGGTTGAACAGCACGGTTCCAAGCTCTTCCTCCAATGCTGCAAGCTGTCTTGACAGCGTTGGCTGTGTGATATGTAATTGTTCCGCAGCCTTCGTGAAGCTCTGCTCCTTCGCCACGGTCAGAAAATAGCGTAATACCCGAAGCTCCATTTATCGATTCTCCTTATTGCTTATTTGCATGACAAAATTATTATATCACTATTTCTTCATCACACAGATTTTATTTGAGAAATTTCGTACTGCCGGGATTTTCCCGATCACCTTGTAAATCGGCATCAATACTTTCATCCCCTCAACCAGACTTACATCACGCTTATTCTTAAAACGAGGAATTACCTGTTCCAACGCCGCACCATTTTTTACGCCCCATGAAAACTTCGCCGCACTCTTCTCGATGGATTTCTCCTTGATATGCTTTACTACAAACGGCGACATCGTTTCTACAAGCACGACTGCTTTCGAAAACCGCTTGTCAAGAATATCGAATATCTGCTTGACATCCGCCTCGGACAGATACATCGTCAAGCCCTCAATGATTACCAGCACCGGCTCGCCATGATACTCGATGTCATCCATATAGCTTGCGTCCATTGCAGATTTTGCGATCTGGAAGATCGGCCCCCGCTCCTCGAAGAAACGGCTCCGGACCGCCATCGTCTCCGGCAGGTCAATGTTATACCAGCGGTCGTATTTTCCTTCCATCCGATAGCAGCGTGTATCCATACCGCATGCAATGTTCAGGACAACCGCGTGTGAATAATGAGACAGAAAATCTCCGACCAGCTTATCAAGCACGATCGTCCGCGCGATTACTCCCAAGCTCATCGCCTTGTCGCTTTCCGCCTTGGAGAAATCATAATCTAGACGGGATACCACTTCGATTGCCCGCTCGTCGTAGATATGATGGTTCGGCTTCTTTGACTCCTGCGCTCTCGCATATAATGTCTGCAGCATTGTCTCCGGAACTCCCTGTACCTGTACTTTTGTTTTTTCGTTCATGTGATTGCCTCGCTTCCTTTTATTAGTCTTGCTTCTACCTGATTCTGGTAAGCTTTTATTGTTTCTCAACATAACAGTTGTTACGATTTGTTATGTTATAAAAAATGAGCTCCACAGCACCTGTTATGTTAGTTTGGACTAACCCTCTTGTCAAGTCTGTTTTTTGGTTTTCACCGTCTTTTTGCCAATGTTAATTTTCATTGCTTGCATCCGCCATAAACGCTTCGTATAATAATGCTATGCTTACCACATAAGAAAGGACGTAAAACAATGATCAACGAGAATATCAAACATTTCCGAAAAGAAAAAGGGCTCAATCAGGAAGAGCTGGCTGTGAAGCTGCATGTTGTCCGCCAGACTGTGTCCAAATGGGAAAACGGTTTATCTGTTCCGGATGCCGATGTGCTGATTCGTCTTGCAGACGTGCTTGACGTATCGGTCAGCCAGCTGCTCGGAATAGAAACAGAACCAAACAATCATCAGGCACTTGCCGATCAATTAGCGGACCTGAATGAACAACTGGCTCTGAAAAATCAGCAGGAAAGAAATCGTCTTCAGGCAGGCAGAAAAAGAGGTACTATTTTATTTCTTACATTCTTAACCATGCTGGTTGCATTGATTGTAAAAAACGAACTGGTGTCTCTCCTGTTAACCGGTGTGTGCATGATCAGCGCAGCCATCATTTTGTATCGTAATCTTGCTCTATTGACAAATGAAACTACAGATGACCTACGTATTGGAACCCTTCGCGTGACCACACTTATCAATATTGGATTTTTGATAATCGGGATTCTTGTTGCCTGTCTGACAGCACTTGATGTTATAACGTTTTCTGAAAATGGCGAGAAAATATTTGCGATGGCATTTATAAGCTGTATCATGCTTGCATCCGGTATTCTATGTCCAAGAATTCCATACAACCGGTACACAGGGTTGCGACTGCCATGGACCATACGGGACGAAGAGACATGGAAAATTGCACATAACATTTTGGGGCATATCTCTCTTCCCATTGTCCTGCTGTATGTCGCCTGCACGTTGACAGTTCCGGATTTTGGGCTTGTGACATCTGGTGCTATGATACTCTGGATCGGGATTCCGGGTGGTATTTCCGGCGTATACTATCTCAGGAAATACCACGGTCATCTTGGATAAATCAATCCGGATATTTGACCAGATCATATAATTTTCCATATTTGCCTAAATCACGTACACCGTCAAGCTGCATGCCAAGGTGCATGTATTTGTCGCATTTTGACTTCGCATCGGTCTCCAGAAGCACCGGAACCTGCAGCCGGTTGCCTTCTGCGTAGGCAAGCTCCATCACCTTCCGCATGTAACCCTGCCCCTGATATTGTTCCGGCACACAGACCATGCCGACGAATATATAAGGTTTCTTCTCTTTTTTCATCCGATCCTGCAGCGACGTTCCTCCCTTGGAAACTCCCTGTCCCATCCGGATCAATTCTTTCAGGCTCATCGAGCGAAACAGTGCTTTTACAAGCTGCATGCCTGCTCTAAGCTTCAGTTTCTGTCCCGGCACCTTATATGCGATATAACCCTCGCCCCGCTCGCTTATCGTGTAGAGCATACCGCCTTCAAATGCCATCCGCACATACCCGGCAATATACGTTGCGACCGCATCCTTGCTGCGGTAAAATGCGCCCATTCCGACTTCCTCTCCATAATCATAATATCCAAACGCGTGCCCGATCTGCTCTGCCACCGGTGTATCTAACGTTGTTACCTTCATGGTTTCTCTCCCCTTCTATTCTACTTCATATACTACTTTTATTTGTGCCCGTCTGGTTGTTGTAATTTTGTTTTTCTTTTTAAGTTAGTTTCATCTAACTTATTTTATCATAGCATTGTAAAAATGGGAATACTTTTTGCGCAAAAAGGAGCCAACATCTTGTGATAAATAACATCACCAAGATGAAGACTCCTCTTATGATTTAGAAATTCATTTTTATAGTTTCGTTGTGTAGCTATGTTTTAATTTAATTAGCAATCATCACACAACCATTTATATCCGCTTACAGAATAGCTCCTCAAACTGCTCTACTTACATCAGCTTACGGAACATCTCCTCAAACTGCTCTAAGCTTGCCGGTCTAGGGTTGCCCGGTGCACACGCATCCGCTGCAGCAGATTCACACAAGAACGGAAGATCTTCTTCCTTCAGCTTCTCCAGCTTTGTCGGAATTCCAACATCGATAGACAACTGCTGAACCGCATCGATTGCAGCCTGTCTGTATGTTGCCTGATCCATGCCTGTCGTATCAATTCCAAATGCTTCTGCTATGGATTTGTACTTTTCTCCTGTATATTCTTTGTTGAACTCCATGACGATCGGAAGCATCATCGCACAGGCTACACCATGTGGTGTATCATATACCGCACCAAGTGTATGTGCCATGGAATGTGCGATTCCAAGTCCTACATTCGAATATGCCATCGCTGTTACATACTGTGCAAGCGCCATGCCCTCACGTCCGTCCGGATCGTTCTCTACGGCTTTTCTCAAGTTCGCTGCAATCAGTTTGATTGCCTCTAAATCCAGACAATCTGACAGCTCCCATGCGCCTGCGGTTGTATAACCTTCAATTGCATGTGTAAGTGCATCCATTCCGGTTGATGCAGTCAGTCCCTTCGGCATCGATGCCATCATATCCGGATCTACCACTGCAACATCCGGGATATCGTTCGGATCCACACATACAAACTTACGCTTCTTCTCTACATCCGTAATTACGTAATTGATCGTTGACTCTGCACCCGTACCACCGGTTGTAGGTACCGCAATCGTAAATACCGTCCGCTTCTTCGTCGGTGCAACGCCCTCCAGAGAACGAACATCTGCGAATTCCGGATTGTTGATAATAATACCGATTGCTTTTCCTGTATCCATGGACGAACCACCGCCAATGGTAATCATAAAATCAGCTTCCGAAGCCTTATACGCATCGACACCATGCAATACATTCTCAATCGTCGGATTCGGCTTGATATCAGAATATAACTCATATTCTATGCCATTTTCCTTCAGCAGATCGGTCACCTTCGCCGTCACGCCAAACTTCACCAGATCCGGATCTGACGCTACAAACGCCTTCTTAAATCCCTTTGACTTCACAATACCCGGAATCTCATTAATCGCGCCATGTCCATGATAAGAAATTCCATTCAATACAAAACGATTCACTGCCATAATTCATTCTCCTTTCAATCACACAATTCCTGCTCGTATACAAAATTCAAATATTATGTGAAATTTGTATAACAAATTGCTTAATCGCAAGAATAATTGTAACATATTTAACAAATTATAGCAAACCTAAGAATGCTCGAAATCCCACAGGAAACCTTACAAAATCCTATATATATTCTAGTATTAACAAGCAGATATACATGTGTTTCCCTTTCTAAAGGATATGAGTGGATTGCTATGTATGGCAGCCCACCTTTTTAAGAATCTTCGAGAAAATATAAGTGGAATGTATGAATTGTGCATGATACAATGAAGGAGTGAAATTTGAATCTTACGGTGGAAAATGCATGAATGGTTTATATGTTTCAGATTTAGATGGGACATTATTGAGAATTTCACGAGATGTAAAAGACTTTTGACACGCTAAAACCTTGATGTCAAAGCTCTTTGATAGCGAAAATATAACTTTTTGATTAGTATGAGTATGCTAGGAGGTGAAGAGATGGAACTCGGAAAACAAATTAAAAAACATCGTCAGGAAGTACAATTATCTCAAGAGGAGTTAGCCGAACGAGTTTATGTTTCCAGGCAAACAATATCAAATTGGGAAAATGATAAAAGCTATCCAGATGTGAACAGTTTGGTATTACTGAGTGAAACCTTTCAAATTTCTCTTGACAATTTAATCAAAGGAGATATTGAAGTTATGAAAGATGTAATTCAAAAAGAAGAAATTGAAAAAATGAACCGCTATGGGAAAATCTACACTATAATGTTGATCGCCACTGCTGTTTCAGCGGTTCCGTTATTCATGTTACTTGGTGTTTGGTCACTCATTCCTTGGGGTATTATCTGGGGAATCTCAATGTATTTCGCTTTTATGCTTGAAAAAATAAAAAAAGACAATGATGTTCAAACATATAAAGAAATTGTTGCATTTTCTGAGGGGCAACTACTGGATGATATACAAAAACAGAGAGAAATAGGTAAACGTCCATATCAGAAGATTCTTTTAGTTATAGGTAGTGGACTGATAACATTTGCTGTTTGTGTATTAATCGGGCTTCTGATGCATGTCTTTTTGAACTAATAGTGTTTGACTGCTTGTTTTCAGTTTGAGCCTTTGTATATCACACTCCCACGAGCAGGTTTTATCCACCCGTGGGAGTACTTTTTTAGCTTAGTGATTTATCTTACAGCAGCCATGATACAAAACATCGTATAGCATCTATCCTATGGCATCTTTATTGCCTGGCCCAACATATCAATCTCTGTTTATTATTTGCTTGATTTCCTCCAGGGAATCCGCAAAATAGATACCCTGCTGCCGCTCCGATGTCGAGAGTCCCATCTCGATCATATGCGCAAGCATTGCTTTCAAGCTGTCATAATATCCGTTCAGATTATACAGGATGCACGGCGCATCTAACTGTTTCAACGACACCTTCGACATCACTTCCGCAATCTCTTCAAGCGTTCCTGTGCCGCCCGGAAATGCGATAAATGCATCCCCAAGTTCGATCATCTTCGTTTTCCGCTCCGTCATATCCTTTGTGACTATAAGTTCCGTCAAGCCGTCATATTGCAGTTCCGCATCCATGAAAAATTTCGGTTCCACGCCTGTCACCATGCCGCCAGCCTGCAGGACGCTCTCTGCAATTTCCCCCATCAATCCGGATTTTGATCCGCCATATACCAGCGCATTTCCGCTCGCACCAATCCACGTTCCAAGCTCCCGCACTGCCTGCTTCAGGCTCGCATCCTTTCCTTCAAAGGCTCCTAAATATACTGTGATGTTCATGTTTTTCCTCGCTTTTGTGTTAGATTCTGAATTATTTTCTTTTTACCGGAATCCAGATAGCACTGTGGTAATCAGCATCTGTGTTTTCTCCATTTACACAGTCATACCATTCCACATTCGCATTTCCGCTTATCTCATAATCAGCGTTACCCGGTAACCATTCTTTAAATATTCTGGTATTTAGTGATTGAAGTGCCTCCGGGATTGCTCCTACGCAGTCAAACACCGCCCATTCCCCCTGTTCAAACTCATATAGCATCATTCCTTCCGGAACTTCTCCACCGGCATATTTACCTGCAACCAGATATGTAAATTTTCCCTTATCAGCTGCTTTTCCGTCATCAATACAAATGCCATATTCTCCTATACAATTTTCCACGAATGCCTTTTCATATGGATTTGCAGGTGGATTACCTGCATATACATTAGCCGCATATTTTTCACAGATTTCATCCCAATATTTCGGAATTTCCTCATATGCCGTATCAAAGGAAAACTCTTTCGCAAAGCCTATCACCTTAAATCCAAACATTTTTGTAATCTTGTAGTCCATTTTATCTCCTCCTTGAACTGTAATTTTTACACTCAACGGAAGAAAGGTTCTTATATCGCCGCCCTGTTTTACCTGCACAGGGGAAATCCCATGAAATCTGGTAAACGCTTTCGTAAAGCTGTCCGGTGTGTCATATCCATAATCAAATGCCACGTCTATTACTTTCCTATTCGCCTTTTTCAGCTCAAGCGCCGCCATGTATAGCTTACGATTACGAATATACTCTGATATAGAATATCCGGTCATAATCAAAAAACCTCTTTGAAAATGCAGAGGGGATACATACACTTGCTCTGCCACATCCTGCGCACTGATGTTATCATTCAAATGTTCCTCTATATAATCAATAGATTTTCTGATTGCAGTCAGCCATTCCATGCATTCACTTCCTTTCTTCTGTATGGTTAAATAATACGCTTCTTAAAGGAATATTTCTTGCCATTTAGAATTCAATTTTGTCCGTCTGCTAAAACTAAATTTACATCTTTATAAGTAACAGAAAATTAAAGTTCTTGCTCTCTATTTTATCACGCATACATATAAAATTACATTCATATTTTATGTATTATAGGCGGATTGCACATAACTTGTAATTTGCACATAAATCACCATAATTCCATCCAGTTCCAACAGCCATTTCCATAAATTCTTATATGTTGTTACCAGATTTTCATTTGTTACTAGATTTTCAACTTGGGCTTTTTCAAACTCATTTTGATTCGAAAACCCACCACGTGGGCGTAGCATCCGGATTTCTCCTCCTTACGCCCATATCTGGCTCATGAATTCATTTTCAACATGCAAAAATGGGCGTAATCCTCTTTTTTCAGTAGATTACGCCCATCCTGTGGGTTTTTACGATTCAATTTCCGGATTCACGCCCAAATCAATAATTCTTCCAAATGTATCAGCCATCCCGGAAACTATCAATATTTCTTCCAAATGTATCAGCCATCCCACAAACTATCAATAATTTCTCCAACATCAACCATCCCGGAAACTATCAATAATTCCTCCGAAATGCATCAATACTTCCCCTCTACGAGATCGCATCCTTCATGCTCTTTACATACTCAAACACCGGCTGTGCCGCTTCGCGTCCATATTTTGCGATGATCTTCACAATCGCACTTCCGACGATGACGCCATCTGCGGAGGCAGCCATCTTCTTTGCCTGCTCCGGCGTTGAGATTCCAAATCCGATTGCGCAAGGAATGTCCTTCGCTTTCTTCACAAGCTCGACCATCTCGCCGACATTGGTTGTAATCTCCGTTCTTGTTCCGGTTACACCGAGCGAAGAAACACAGTAGACGAATCCATTTGCTTCCTTCGCGATCATGCTGATCCGCTCGTGTGAAGTCGGCGCAATCAGGGATACAAGATCCAAACCATACTGCTTGCAGATCGGATCAAACTCTTCTTTTTCCTCGTATGGAATATCCGGCAGGATCAATCCATCGATGCCGATTTCCTTACAAATCGAGATAAATCTCTCTGAACCATAAGAGAATACAACATTCGCGTAAGTCATAAATACCATCGGAATCGTAACCTTCTGGCGCAGCTTGCGCACCAGATCAAACACCTTGTCTGTCGTCACCTTATCCACGCCGGTCAGCGCACGGATATTTGCCTCCTGAATAACCGGGCCTTCTGCCGTCGGGTCTGAAAATGGGATTCCAAGCTCGATCAGGTCTGCCCCTGCATCAACCATTGCATACACGATTTTCTCTGTTGTTTCCAAATCCGGATATCCACACGTGATAAACGGAATAAACGCTTTTCCATGCTCAAATGCTTTTGCTATATTACTCATGAAGATCCTCCCCTCTGTAACGGGCGATCGCTGCTACGTCCTTATCGCCGCGTCCGGAAATATTGATAACCATAATCTGATCCTTGTCCATCTGTGGTGCCAGCTTCATTGCATAAGCAACCGCATGCGCACTCTCAATGGCTGGGATAATTCCCTCGATTTTCGAAAGATATTCAAATGCATCAACCGCCTCATCGTCCGTGATTGCCACATATTCGGCTCTACCGATATCATGCAGGTATGCATGCTCCGGTCCGATACCCGGATAGTCAAGACCTGCGGAGATTGAATAAACCGGTGCGATCTGTCCGTATTCATCCTGACAGAAATAAGATTTCATACCATGGAAGATTCCCAAACGTCCGGTATTTAAGGTTGCTGCTGTCTCGAATGTATCTATGCCTCGTCCGGCTGCCTCACAACCGATCAGACGCACGCTCTTATCCTCAATAAAATGGTAGAATGCACCGATCGCATTGGAACCACCACCGACACAGGCAAGCACGGCATCCGGAAGTCTGCCTTCCTTCTCCATGATCTGCTGCTTAATCTCGCGGCTGATTACCGACTGGAAATCACGCACGATCGTCGGAAATGGATATGGTCCCATAACCGAACCAAGCACATAATGCGTATCGTCAATCCGGCTTGTCCACTCACGGAATGTCTCGGAGACCGCATCTTTCAGAGTACCGGTTCCGCTTTCCACTGCATGTACCTTCGCGCCAAGCAGACGCATCCGGTATACATTCAATGCCTGACGGATCGTATCTTCCTTACCCATGAAGATTTCACACTCCATGCCCATCATGGCTGCAACGGTCGCTGTTGCAACGCCATGCTGACCGGCACCGGTCTCTGCGATCACACGTGTCTTACCCATACGCTTTGCCAGAAGCATCTGTCCAAGTACATTGTTGATTTTGTGGGAACCGGTGTGGTTTAAGTCCTCACGCTTCAGGTAGATCTTAGCTCCACCCAGGTCCTTGCTCATGCGCTCTGCATAATAAAGTCTGCTCGGTCTGCCTGCGTACTCATTATACAGCTCGGTCAGTTCCCGGTTAAATTCCGGATCATCCTTGTATTTATTATAGGTTGCTTCCAATTCATTGACGGCGTTCATGATCGTTTCCGGCACATACTGACCGCCATGAATTCCAAATCTTCCTTTCGACATGTCTTATCCTCCTTAGAAATATGACTATCAATATGTTCCATGTATGCAGTCCATATCCAACGCTTATACATCTATATGCGATGCTTTGAAACTAAGAAATGCTAGATGTTCCAATATACATTATTCAAATTTTACGCAACCGCCGCCAATTCGCCATCCGTGGCTCAGTGGCGGCTTGTTTGAACATCGTGTTCAAACATTGCTAATATTTCTGAAACATCAAGCATTTCTAAAAGTTTCAAACATATGCATATAGATGTATAAGCGTTGGATATATCATACATAGAACATATTCATATCTACACTTTTGTTATTACTATATTTCCTTCACATCTAAAATTTTCTCACCAGTTCCATAACTTCGACCATCTTGGTAAAGTCCTTGCTTCCATCTGTCTCGATTCCGGAGCTTACATCCAGCCCGTAGCTTCCAAGTGCTGCTGCCTCCCGCAGGTTTCCCGCATGAAGCCCGCCTGCTAAGAAATACGGTTTTCCGAACAGCTCTCCTTCTGCGGTATCTCCGGCTGCTGCCTTGGCCTCCCGCAGCAGTTTCCAGTCAAATGCCTCTCCGGTTCCGCCAAGTACACCCTTCCGGTAGGTATCTAAGAGCAGGTAATCAACCGGAAGTCCCGCTGTCTGCCGTATCTGTTCGACTGTCTGCACCTTGACCGCCTTTATAACCGGCACGTCACATACCTCACGCAGACATCTGATATAATCCGCATCTTCCTCACCATGCAGCTGGATCATGTCGATACATCCATTCTGCACGAGCGATGTAATCACGGAAATATCTTCATTCACAAACACACCGACTGCCGGAATCTCTGCATCCAGTGCTTCCCGGAATTGCTTTGCCTGCGCGGGACTGATCTTCCGTCTCGTATTCGCAAATATGAATCCGACCAAATCCGGTTTGACCCGATTTGCATATTCGATATCGCACGGCTTCATCATGCCGCATAATTTTATCTTCTGCATTTTACTTTCCTTCCAGCCTGTTCATCTTTATCCTGCTTTGCACACCAATTTGATTCCATGACACATGCTTACATTCCCCGCAGTTCATCCAACGCCTGCTTCTTGTTCTCACTGCGCATCAGCGTCTCACCGATCAGCACCGCATCCGTGCCATTTTCCAGAAGCTTCGCAATGTCCTCTGCCGTCTTGATTCCGCTCTCTGAGACAAATGAGACTTCCTTTGGCACCATCTTCCGATACCTTGCGGAATTGTTGATATCCACCGTAAATGTCTTCAGATCCCGGTTGTTCACACCGATAATCGATGCCTCTGCACGAAGTGCCATCTCCACTTCCTGCTCATCGTGTGCCTCAACTAACGCCGACATACCAAGTTCCGTTGCAATCGCCTGATACTCTTCTAACTCCGACTGGGAAAGAAGAGAACAGATCAGCAGGATTGCCGATGCGCCAAGCGTCCGTGCCTGATAGATCATATACGGATCAATCGTAAAATCCTTCCGCAATACCGGAATTGTCACATGCTGGGTAATCTCTTTTAAGTACATGTCCTTTCCCTGAAAATAATACGGTTCCGTCAGGCACGAGATTGCGGATGCGCCGGCTATCTCATACTCCTTCGCGATCTCGAGATACGGAAATTCCTCTGTGATCACACCCTTCGACGGAGACGCCTTCTTCACCTCACAGATGAACGAGATTCCCGGACTCTTCAGAGTCTGATAAAATGGAAATAACTTCGGACGGTTTCCTTTCGGCAATTCCGCTGCCAGCCGCTCCGCTTCATTCCGCATATGGAAAAATGGTATTTGTTTTTTATCTTCTTCCACACGCGCCAGTGTCTTTTCTGCTATCTCATCTAATATCATGCTCTAACTCCCTTATGCTGCATTTGTTTCGGCGATAAACTGTTCCATAGTTGCAAGCGCCTTGCCACTTGTGATCATCTCACGTGCCTCTTTGATACCTTCCTCCATGCTCACATTTTTCGCAACATGGATGGCTGCACCCGCGTTAATCAGCACGGCATCAAGCTTTGCACCTGTTACCTTTCCTTCGAGGATTTCCTTCACCAGTGCTGCATTTTCTTCCGGTGTTCCTCCAACCAAATCTTCCTTCCTGCATCGTGTGAATCCGAACTGTTCCGGCGTGATCGTGTACTTCGTGACTTTACCATCGGCAAGCTCGCAAACCTCAGTATCCGCACTCATGGAAATCTCATCTAAGCAATCCTTGCCATAGACAACCATCGCATGTTTTAAGCCAAGATCCTTCAACGCATTCGCTACCGTGTCAAGCAGCTCCTCGCTGTACACGCCGAGCAGCTGGTATGTATTATAAGCAGGATTTGTCAGTGGTCCCAGAATATTAAACACAGTCGGAACACCGATTGCCTTTCTTACCGGTCCGACATAGCGCATTGCCGGATGATATTTCTGCGCGAACAGGAAGCACAGGTTTGTATCCTTCAGCACCTTCGCATTCTTCTCCGGCTCAAGCATCAAATTCACCCCGAGTGTCTCAAGACAATCGGCGGTTCCACATTTGCTCGAAGCGGCTCGGTTTCCGTGCTTGGCAACTGCCACACCTGCCGCTGCAGTTACGATCGCTGCCGTGGTTGAAATGTTAAATGTATTCGAACGGTCTCCACCGGTTCCGACAATATCGATCACATTCATATCGCCACGGTCAAGCTTCGTTGCGAAACTGCGCATACCTTCGGCGCAGGCAGAAATCTCCTCGGCTGTCTCCCCCTTCATATGCAGAGCTACCAGAAATGCTGCAACCTGTGACTGTTCTGCCTCACCGCTCATGATCTCCTTCATAACCTGAAGGGCTTCCTCTCTTGTCAGATTCTCTTTATTCATTGCTTTGCTGATCGCTTCTTTTATCATCGCTTTGTCCTCCTTATTTCATACCCAAAAACTGCTCCATAATTTTCCTTCCATCGGGGGTCAGGATTGACTCCGGGTGGAACTGTACGCCGTATACCGGGTAGTTCCGGTGCTCCACTGCCATGATCTCGCCATCCTCCGAGCGGGCGATTACCTTCAGCTCCGCCGGAAGCTTGTCTTCCTCTGCGGCAAGTGAATGATATCTGGCCGCCTGTAATTTTGGTTCCATCCCCTTGAAGATGGCGCTGTCGGTGTCGAGATCAACGATAGACATCTTTCCGTGCATCAGCTTCTTCGCATATCCGATCTCGCCGCCGAATGTCTCGCAGATTGCCTGATGTCCGAGACACACCCCGAAGATTGGAATCTTCCCTTTGAAGTAATCAATGACTTCCTCACAGATTCCGGCATCCTTTGGTCTGCCCGGTCCCGGTGATACGATGATGTGATCCGGTGCCAGTGCTTCGATCTCCGCAATCGTCATCTCATCATTTCTTATTACCTTGATGTCCGGCCGGATCATTCCGACAAGCTGATACAAGTTGTAAGAAAAACTATCGTAATTATCAATCAGTAATATCATGCTGCCATCTCCTTTCTTAGTCTGTCATTTCCTGTGAGATCTCGATTGCTTTCATCACAGCCTTTGCCTTGTTGATACATTCCTGATATTCATTCTCCGGCACACTGTCTGCCACGATTCCGGCTCCGCTTCGTACGAATACCTTTCCGTTCTTCTTATATGCGATCCGGATCGCGATACAGGTATCTAAGTTTCCGGTAAAATCAATATATCCGATTGCTCCACCGTAGATGCCGCGTTTGTTGTTCTCAAGTTCATTGATAATCTCACAGGCACGAATCTTCGGTGCGCCGGACAAGGTTCCTGCCGGAAGGATTGCATCGACCGCATCTGTCACGGAGCAGTCGTCCCGCAGTTCCCCTCGTACCGTAGAACCGATATGCATCACATGCGAATACCGCTCGATGCTCATGTATTTCTCCACTTCCACGCTTCCGAACTTGCTGATCTTGCCGATATCATTTCTTCCGAGATCAACGAGCATGTTGTGTTCGGATCGCTCTTTCTCGTCTGCTAAAAGTTCCTCTTCGTTTCGAAGATCTTCTTCCTTCGTCTTTCCTCTTGGTCTGGTTCCCGCCAATGGGAAGGTATGTAACACACCATTTTCCAGCTTGACCAAGGTCTCCGGAGAAGCCCCCGCTACCTCGATGTCATCGCCGCTGAAATAGAACATATATGGCGATGGATTGATGGTACGAAGTACGCGGTAAGTATTCAGCAGGCTTCCGGAGAAATCCGCTTCCAGCCGGTTCGATAATACAACCTGGAAGATATCTCCTTCGTAGATGTAATTCTTTGCTTTTTCCACCATGTTGCAGAAGTCTTCCTTATCGAACAGCTTCCTGTATTCGGATGTCATCTTCGCCGGTTCTACCTCTGCTTCCTCTCCATGCTTGATCAGTTCAATGATCTCGGATATTTCTTCCACCGCATGGATGTAATTCTCCGTCAAGTTATCCGTCTTCGCATTCGCGATGATGAGCAGCTTCTGCTTCACATTGTCAAATGCAATCACCTTATCGAACAGCATCAGATCTACATCATTAAACCCTTCCTCATCTTCCGCATCCAGATTCAGCTTCGGTTCACTGTATTTGATGTAATCATATGCAAAATACCCAACCAGTCCACCGGTGAATGTCGGGAATCCTTCGATCTTCGGGCTTTTGTAATCTGCCAGGATTTCATTGATACAGGCTTCCGGATGCTGTACCAGTACCTCGCGGATAACCGTTCCGTTCACATCGGTGACTTTCAGCTTTCCGTTCATACATGTCACACAAAGCTTTGGCTTGTAACCAAGGAATGTATAGCGTCCCCAGTTTTCCTGATTCTCCACACTCTCTAACATATAACAATGCTTGCTTGCTTTTTTCAGTATCTTCAGCACCTGCATCGGTGTGCGGATATCGGAATAGATTTCCTTTAACACCGGAACAACCTTATAATCCTTCTGATACTGCATCGCTTCTTCTAATGTTGGTCTGATCATCTCCAAACTCCTTTCTTCGTGACATGGTTCCAATAATTTATTCATTGCAATAAAAAAGTCCTTGACAAAATATACTTTTGTCAAGGACGGAATTCCCGCGGTGCCACCTTGTTTCATGAGAGTTTCCTCCCATGCTCTTTCAGAATACTATCATATTCCCTGCAACTAACGTATGCGAACGTCATAGAATACTCAGAGCGGATGCTCCTTTGACTATGCCCTCCGTGGTCCATTTGCTACCCTGCGTCCGACCCGGTTCTCAGCCTCCCGGATTCTCTGTACGTGCACGATGTAACGTTATCTCCACATCATTGGTTTCGTGTCACTATTCATTTTTGATAGGCTCATACTACTCTACTTCAGAAAAAATGTCAATAACCTTTTTTCAGTTATTTTTCCTTTGTCAAAACCATGTTAGCTTAATGCACTCAGACGTTCTGCAAGTGCCTGCAATTCTCCGACGATATCACCAACCTCTACAACAATCGAGCTGTTCTCCTCGCTGCTCTCAAGTGTTACGCTTGAATGTGCTGTCACTTCCTCGGTTGCTGCCGAGATTGTCTGGATACTATCCACGATTGCCTCATTCGACTGTGCCAGAGAAGATACCAACCCGGTCAGCTCCTCTGTCAACTGATGGATATCTTGTGTCCGGCTTGCAATCGTCTCGAAGCTGGATGCAGTCTCAGTCGCTGCGATGCTCTGTAATTTATTGTTATCAATCAGGTAGCTGACAACATTTACAACCTCTGTCAGTTCCTCTGAAATATTTCCAATCAGTTCGGCGATGTTGACCGTCGCTTCCTGGGTCTGGTCTGCAAGAGCAGAAATCTCAGATGCAACGACTGCAAAGCCCTTACCTGCTTCGCCGACTCTTGCTGCCTCGATACTTGCATTCAAGGAAAGAAGGCTTGTCTGATCGGTGATGTTCCCGATGATATCGACGATTCCCTGCATCTGGCTTGCGTACGCTGTCAGTTTGTCAAGCTCCGTTGCCACCTTCTTGCTCGCCTCATCGCTTGTCTCCACCTGTGAGATCAGTTCGTCAATCTTATTCTTACCCTGTGCAACCTCCTTGCTCGCCTCATCCATATCGCTCTCGATCGTATCGGATACATGTTCCACACGCTCGATTACCTGCTGGATTTCTTCTGTCTTAAGAAGCTGGGACTGTACCGAATCCGCGGTATCGTTCGTTCCATTTGTTACTTCTTCCATGGATGCCTTTGTCTTTGTAACCGAATCCTCCAGCGTTGTCATCTTCTCCGAAACTGTCAGAATATCTCCGATCATATTCTCAGAGATTTCCAGTATCTGCTCTAACATTGCAGATACAGACTCCTTCTCCTGTGTGATAGCCTTCATCTTCGCTTCATTGTTCGAGATGATAACATTTGTCGCCATCACCATAAACAACGCGAACAGCAATGTAAACCCGATCCGGATTTCAACATTCGGAAGATCCTGCGGCGTTATCATGCCATTTGCTGCCATATAAATCACATGAATCAGGTTAAGGAGGAATATTCCTCCCGCTGCGCCAAAGCTCAATCGTTTCTCTCCATATACAATGACGAACAAACTAACAAGTGCACCATACACAAACGCAACCGGAGACACGGTTGTAAATATCGTAAAGGTGTAAAATACTGCATATGAATAAATCAAAATCCGTTTCAGATTTTCACTCGCCGGATTCCGCTTATATTCGATCCAGATTGCAGCGAGCGGCAGGATGGAAAGGGCTGCGAAGATTGCGAAATATCCGCCTGTCCGGCTGCCCTTGATTACCTCCGCAAGATAGCATACCAGCAAAACTGCATTATAAATCGTATACCCGGTTACCGTGAACCGGTTTGCCCGGCTCGTTCCCTCCAGACTATCCAGCGTATTTTTTACTTCAGCGACTTTTTCCTGCATCTTCTCCTGCATATTATCATGCGCTGCAGTCATCGCTTCTCTTATATTTTCTTCCATAAAGCGCTTTCCTCCTATGTTTTGTATTTATATCCTGTCCTGCTTATAATTCTACCACATTTGCATCGGTTCCTCAAAGCAAGAATCAATTACTTTGAAAGATTCTTCAACTCTTCAACAAGCTGCATATCTTCCGGTCTCACCTTCATGTTCGTACAGAGATTCTTCCCTTCTGCCGTTGTCACACTGATCTCTATGATTGAACCTTCACCAATCTGCGACGATGCCGCCTTGAAAAATGCCGGAAGCTTCGGATGATTCGTTGTAAACTGCGTCAACAGTCCTTTTGCTTTCATAAAATTCATTGGATTCATGTCTGTCACTCTCCTTTAGCCCAGTCAAATGATGTCCGCACAGCCTTTTCCCAGCCGCGCACACGCTCATTCTTCTCTTCTTCTGTGATCTGTGGTTCAAATATCCGCTCGATCTGTGCGTTACTTCGGATCTCGTCCATATCCTTCCAATAGGAAACAGCCAGTCCCGCCAGATATGCCGCTCCGAGCGCTGTCGACTCCACACATACCGGACGCCTGACCGGAACCTGTATGATATCTGCCTGCGTCTGCATCAGATAGTTATTCGCACTTGCACCGCCATCCACATTCAGCGATTGCAGGTGAATCCCGGAATCCTGATTCATTGCCGCAAGCACATCCGCAACCTGATAGGCAATGGAATCAAGCGTTGCACGCACGATATGTTTTTTATTCACACCGCGTGTCAATCCCACGATCGTACCACGCGCGTAACTGTCCCAATATGGAGCGCCAAGCCCGGTAAATGCCGGAACAACATAACACCCTGCCGTATCATCTACCTGCGTGGCAAGTTCCTCACTCTGTGCCGCATCCCGGATAAATTCCATCTCATCACGCAGCCACTGTATCGCTGCGCCTGCAACAAAGATCGAACCTTCGAGTGCATAATTGATCTTTCCTTCTCTGCCCCAGCCGATCGTCGTTACAAGCCCGTGCTCAGAAAGGATCGGTGTCTCACCGGTATTCATCAGAAGGAAACATCCGGTTCCATATGTATTCTTCGCGTCGCCAGCATGGAAACAATTCTGTCCAAACAGCGCTGCCTGCTGATCGCCTGCGGCACCCGCGATCGGGATTTCGCCGCCCAGCAGATTCGTACATGTATAACCATAGACTTCACTGTTCGAACGCACCTCTGGCAGCATGCATTCTGGAATATCCAACAGTTTTAAGATATCTGCATCCCACTGGAGCGTATGAATATTGAACATCATCGTCCGCGATGCATTGGAATAATCTGTCACATGCACCGCTCCGCCGGTCAGCTTCCAGATGAGCCATGTCTCAACCGTTCCGAACAACAGCTCTCCGGCTTCCGCGCGCTGCCTTGCCTGTGGCACATGATCTAACACCCATTTTACCTTTGTCGAAGAGAAATACGGATCTAAGATCAGACCGGTCTTTTGCTGGATCATATCTTTGATTGGACGCACATTCCCTTCTGCATCCGTCATCGTCTGTCCAAGCAACGCTTCACAATATTCTGCGGTTCTCCGGCACTGCCAGACGATCGCATTGCAGATTGGCTGTCCGTTCTTCTTATCCCAGATGATCGTTGTCTCCCGCTGGTTCGTAATTCCAATAGCTGCGATATCCTCTGCCGTCACATTGATCTTGGACATCGCCTCCACTGCCACACCCAGCTGCGTCGACCAGATTTCATTTGCGTCATGCTCCACCCAGCCTGGCTGCGGAAATATCTGTGTAAATTCTTTCTGCGCCATACTCACGATCTTACCACTCTTATCAAATAAGATACAACGGTTGCTTGTTGTACCGGCATCAAGCGCCATAATATAGCGTTTCTTTTGTTTCTCCAATTCCCGTTCCTCACTTTTGTCCAAATATTCTCTGATATCCGTAATTTAACTTCTGTTCCGGTTCCACAGCAGCCGCCATCTCCTGTGTTTCCATGCGCACCTGTATCTGCCTTGCCTCCTGCATACGGTTCTCACATTCCAGATTCCCGCAGTTCATACAGATGCCCTGGCAATGCTGTTCCGGATTGTCAGACAGCAATGCGAAAAACACCACACTTTTCGACGGCTGTAATACGCCATATTCATTTGCCGTAATATCATTTTCCTGTCCGATATCTGCCGGCTGTCTGCCATATACCTCTGCAAGCAGCTTCTGCATGCCATCGAGCGGAATTTCCTCTCCGACAAATACATACCGCTTCACATAGCGGCGATGGAATTTCGGATAGCTCTGATTGAAATCCGCATACATCTGCAAAAGCAGCTCATTTGCCACACACTCCACCATATAGCTTTCCGATAACGCGTGCTCCCGCTCATAATATTCCTGCAGACGATCCACACCTTCGCCAAGTGTCATTGCCACAAGCGCCGACTGTTCTGCATCGAGAAGCGGAACGCCCCGCATCCGTGTGTTGATCCGATAGATTGCATACGGTGCCATGTAAGTGCGAACCTTCTCATATACCTGCTGCAACGCTTCTTTTTCTTCTGTGGAAAAATGATATTTGCGCATCACCTGCTCGATAAATGCGTCCTTATTTGGTTGTTCAACTGCCATTCTGACTTTCATAGTTCCACTCTTACCGTTTAATTTTTTATAAAATCATATATGTCTTGATATACCCGTTTTCTGCCTTTTTCATTCAAAATCTCATGACGCATACCCTTGTACATCGCGCCCCGGACATCCGTATATCCAAGATCCTTCATAAAATGAATTGCTTTTCCAAAATCACTTGGACTGATCGCACATGGATCATCCTTGCCGGAGAAGAACTTGATTGGCAGATCCTTATGCTTCATCTGCCAGCCATCCTTATTGTATGTCTCCTGCAGAAGATAGACCAGATTCTCATAGCCATCTAATGTAAATGTGAAATTGCAATACCGGTCGTTGTTGTATTTTTCTACCGCATCGCGATCAGAATTGATCCACGCATGCTGTAATTTCTCCTTCTTAAACCGTCTCTCATAGCTCGAATTCATCATAATGTGATCCATAAGCTTTGAGTGCTTGCGCCTGCCCTTGCATCCACGGAGAATCTTCAATAACCGCAGTCCCGGGGCAATGCCACGCCGCATTGATGGGCTTCCGACGATCACTGCCTTGTCGATCTCATCGTCATACCGCTTCAGATAACAGCGGGCTACGAGAGAACCCATACTGTGTCCAAGCAGAATATATGGCACATCTCCGACACTCTCTTTAATCAGTTCTGTCACCTGATGTGCATCTTCGATCAAGCCATCATATCCAGCATCGTAGAAGTACCCAAGATCTGCGTCACTCACGACGCTGCTGCCATGTCCACGATGGTCATGGATCACACACAGATACCCTTTCTCTGCCAGATACTTCATAAAATCATAATACCGTTCCTTGTGTTCACACATTCCATGCAGAATCTGCACCACACCGATGATCTTTGCTTCCGGCGCAACTGTCATCGCATGAATCTCTAGCTTATCTGCATGTGAATGAAATTTAAACTCTCTATATTTGACTGCCATGTATAGCCTCCTGTCTATTTAACGCCACATTTCTTACAAATATCCTGCAGACAGCACACATCACAATGCGGCTTCGTGCGCGCACTGCACACATCTCTGCCATGATATACCAACCGGTGACATAAATCACTGCCCTCTTCCGGTGGGATGATCTTCCACAATGCCATCTCGACCTTCTTCGGATCTTTCTCGCCATCCACAAGTCCCATCCGGTTCACCAGACGAATACAATGTGTATCCGTCACGATCGCAGGTTTACCGAACACATCGCCCATGATCAGGTTTGCACTCTTTCTTCCTACGCCCGGAAGTGCCAGCAACGCGTCAAAATCATCCGGTACATTGTCCTGATATTTCTCGTGCAACACCTTCATGCATGCGCAAATATCCTTCGCCTTGCTTCTTCCAAGTCCACACGGACGCACGATTGCCTCCACATCCTCTGGCTTCGCCTCAGCAAGTGCTGCCACTGTCGGATATTTCGCATACAGATCCTGCACGACAATATTCACTCTGGCATCCGTACACTGTGCAGCAAGCCGGACCTCGACCAGAAGCTTCCACGCTTCATCATACTCCAAAGTACATGTGGCATCCGGGTATGCTTCCCGCAAACGCTCTATAATTATAGCGGCTCGTTGTTTCTTCGTCATCGCATAGTATCTCCATTATTTTATCCTTTTTATCATACCAAATTTCATGAAAAATGAAAACCTTTTTCTCCCTCGATTTATCTTTGATTTTTCATCTTGACGTACCCAATTTTACTTTTGTATAATATTATAATCAAGTAAAGTAATTGACGCATCTTTCTATATCGACAAGCAAGCATATTATACAACTGGAGGAACCGGATATGGATTTACGCATACAGAAAACAAGACAGAATATTTTTCAGGCATTCATCGAACTTCGGGAGAAATATCCTTTGGAGAAAATTACCGTCAAGGAGCTGACAGAACGTGCCCAGATCAGCAAACAGACCTTCTACCTGCACTACCGGGATATGTACGACCTGTCCGAACGTATTGAACAGTCCATGATTCAGGAGATGTTAAAGGAACTCCCTTACCCGGAAAATATCCTTACCCATACCGGTGAGGTCACAAAGCAGTTGTTCCAGAAAGCGATCGATCAGGGGCATAATTTCCGGATTGTCTTTTCCGGCTCTCGTGTCAGCGCACTCACCGAAGGACTGGAAACCTCCCTCAAAAATGCATTATACGAGAAATGTCCAAAATACCGCACCGATCTCCGCGCCAATATTCTTATCACGATTTTAGTACAGGGCTGTTACCATGCCTACGAGCAGTATTCGACCATCGACCAGGATCGTGTTGTCTCTATCATCAGTAAAATCGCAGATGAAATCTCAAACGAATGTAAGTAAAAGAAATCCTGAAAATGCAAAAGCGGTCAACTTGGGGATAGTTGACCGCCAGCTGCGTTATCAAATAACGCGAAGGAGAAATGTGTGTCTTGTGACACTAATATGAATCTTGGGGGGATTCTATATATATAAAGCATTCTCATGCTTTATACCAATCTCATAAGACTTCCTTCCTCTTTTGTCGATTCGTCTCTACACGAGTTATCTTTTGTAGAAATGTATCTCTTGAAGTCTATGATTGTATAATACAGATTTTTTTTGGTTTTTTATATCAAATATATATCTTTTTTTGCACTATTATGATATACTATAAAAAAATTTAAAAAGAGAGAATTATTAAGATTTTTAGAAGGAGTATCTATGAATATTGACAAAGAAGTAAACATGAAATTATTCCAACAACAACAGGAGCAAAGCCGCCATCTGGACTACGAGAAAGAATTTGGCATCTACAAAGCAATCGCCAATGGCAACATGGAGGAGGTAAAAGCCCGTCATAAAGAATACGAGGAACACAAAGGCTACACAACCGGTAATGACAAAAATGGTGTGTTATCTGCCGATCCATTACAGAATGCCAAGTATCACTTTGTAATCCTTGCAGCCATGACAAGCCGCTTCTGTGCACAGTATGGTCTTCCACGCGAGATTGCTTACAGCATGAGCGACATATTTATCCAGCGCATGGACGTGTGCAAGAAAAAGGAAGAAGTTGACAAGATTCAGACTGAAATGATCATGAGCTATACAAAAGCAATGCAGGACAACCGCAGCAAAGGTATCTATTCCAAGCAGATTGTCAAATGTGTCGACTATATTCAGGCAAACCTGCAACAGGAGCTTCGCTTAGAAAGCATCGCAGAATACCTGAATATGAATCCGACGTATCTCTCCCGTTTGTTCAAAAAGGAAATGGATGTGTCCATCTCCGCTTACATCAAGACCGAGCGTTTGAAAACTGCGGCACATCTGTTGCAATATAGTAATTATTCCATCTCTGAAATTTCAGAGTACTTAAACTTCTCCTCCCAGAGCCATTTTACAAGCTCTTTCCAGGAGTTATATGGACTCACACCGAAGAAGTACCGGGATTTACATACAAGCTGTGAATCTCCGGATCTGGAAGAATACGAATCGTAACAGCTATGATTGCGCAGCAATCTGTGCAACCAGATCTTCCAGATACATCCACCGGTCCATCTTTTCAGCCAGCGTTTGTTCGAGTTGTTCCTGCTCTTCATAGAGCCGTTGCAGTTCGGAGGAATTGCTGGCATTTTTTTCCATTGCAATTTTATTCTCTTCTATCCTCTGCTCCAATGTCGCAATATCATCTTCAATCGTATCATATTCCCGCTGTTCCTGATACGAAAGCTTCAGCTTCTTCGTGCGCGGTTTTTCTTTCCAGTTATCCGACTTTCCTGTCTTCGATTCAGCCGTCTCTGTCTTCGCTCCCGCAGATTTCTCTGCCGCCTGTTGTTCATACAGAACCCGTGTCTCGTAATCGGTGTAACCACCCTCGCTCTGCCAGAGTGTTCCGTCCGGGCGGAATGCGAAGATGCGGCGTACTACACGATCTAAGAAATAGCGGTCATGGCTGACTGCAACAACGATTCCCTGGAACGAATCCAGATAATCTTCCAATATCGTAAGTGTCGTGATGTCCAGATCATTCGTCGGCTCATCCAATATAAGGACATTCGGTGCAGACATCAAAACCTTGCACAGATACAACCGTCTGCGCTCACCACCCGATAATTTTCCGATCAGGCCATACTGGTCTTCGCCACGGAACAAGAACCGCTCCAGCAGTCTTGCCGCAGTAATCTTTCCTTCGTCTGTCTCTACATATTCCGCCACATCGCGGATGTAATCGATCACACGCTGGTTCGGGTCCATATCCTTGCCAAGCTGGATTTCCTGTGCGAAATAGCCAATTTTCACTGTCGGACCAATCACAACACTTCCGCTGTCTGGCTCTAAAATCCCCTGCATGATCTTAAGCAGCGTACTCTTGCCACAGCCATTTCGACCAACGATTCCAATCCGGTCATCCTTTAAGAAATGATATGTAAAATCATGAATGATCGTCTTTCCGTCAAAACTTTTTTCAATATGGTCAAGCTCCACCGTTGTCCGTCCAAGACGTGAGGAAACAGAACCGATCTCTACCTGTGCATCCTTCACTGGTGCGGATTTGCCTTTCATCTCCTCGTAACGTTCCAGTCTTGCCTTCTGTTTTGTTGAACGCGCTCTGGCTCCACGCTTTACCCATTCAAGCTCCACACGCAGAATCGACTGCCGTTTGCGTTCCTGTGCATCTAAGATATCCTCACGGAGCGTCTTTCCCTCCAAAAATCCAGAATAGTTTGTTGCATACGAATAGATCTGTCCTTTATCCACTTCGATGATCCGGTTCGCCACGCTGTCAAGAAAATATCGGTCATGGGTTACCATAATGATCGAGCCTTTGTATGCGCGCAGTTCGTCCTCTAACCAGGTTGACATCTCACTGTCCAGATGGTTGGTCGGCTCGTCCAACAGTAATATATCTGCTTTCGCTAGTAATGCCGATACGAGCGCCAGACGTTTGCGCTGTCCACCGGATAAGTGTCCACATGTCTCTTCAAAATCCGTAATGCCAAGCTTCGTCATCATCGTTTTGGCTTCGCTCTCGACCGTCCAGTGGTTTTCCTCTGTGGCATGTCCCCGCACCACTGCCTGCAGCACGGTATCTGTCGGTTCAAATTCCGGTGTCTGTGGCAGATATTGTACTGTATAATGATTTGCCAGTATCACGTTTCCAGAATCTGGTTTCTCTATGCCTGCAATGATCTTCAGAAGGGTGGATTTGCCTGTGCCGTTAATTCCGATGATTCCGGCTTTTTCGCCTTCCTGTAAAAAGAAGGACGCTTTATCAAAGAGCTTGCGCTCGCCATATGCTTTTGTGATTTCATCGACGGTTACGATGTTCATTTTGAATGCTCCTATCATCTATCCAGATTTGGACGCGATTGCCATTCTTCGCAGACACGCTTCCGCTCGGTTCATCACGCAGTGGTACTAAATTCACGACAAACAAGTTTGCCGTTCATTAAGTACCAGCGTGCTTCAACGGTCTGCTTAAGAATTGGCAATCGTGTCCAAATCCATATACATTTTTGATGGGATATCTACGACCTTATCCCTATATAATCTCATTCGTAGTCAGGCAAATTCAGTAACTTTAGACTCAAGTCTATTAGTTCCTGCCTTCCGGATGAATTCATAATCCGCACCTTGCCTTTGTGGTCGTCAGTGCGCAGCAGGCCTTGTACTTTGAGGCGGCGCATGAGTTCGCGGGAGGTTCCAAGGCTGCCATCGATCAGATGGATGTCACGGTCCCCAAGGAAATGGCGGAGTTCTTTTTTCAGGAACGGATAGTGTGTACAGCCAAGAACGATGGATTCTGTGTCGTCGGTCAGGACTGGTGATAGCTTTTCTGCGAAATAATCGTCCAATTCCTGTCCATCCAGATCGCCATGCTCAACGAACTCCATCAATCCGTCACACTGGACTGGAACGATATCTGCCTGCTCCCGATACTTTGCCAAAAGGTTCTGAAACTTCTCCTGTTTGAGTGTCATCGGGGTTGCCATCACTAAGATTCTGCCTCCATGACTTTCCGTCACGGCTGGTTTCACGGCTGGTTCGATTCCCACGATTGGAAGCTCCGGATATGTATTTCGCAGCAGACGTACGGCTGCGCTTGTCGCTGTGTTGCAGGCAACTGCCAGTCCTTTGATTCCCATATCCAGCAGTTTTTTCACCACTGCAAATGTCAATTCCCGGATCTCCGCCTGCGGCTTCACGCCATACGGTGCATGCAGGGAATCTCCATAATATATAAAATCTTCCTTCGGCATCAGCTTTACAGCCTCACGCAATACGCTGAGCCCGCCAAGTCCCGAATCCATAAATCCGATTGGGAGTTTTTGTTTTTCCTGTAATTTGTCTGTTTCTGACATGTTATAACCTTCTTGTCATATTTAATGTTGCGACACGAAGCGTGATGGTTTACGCACGCTTTATTCATTTGCATTGCCACGCCCATTCTACCACAGATACCTACACTTGTACAAACGAAAAATCGCAAGGCATATATGGATCAGTCCTTACGTCTTGCGATTTTATCAATATTTGCAGGCAATGAGCTTCTGAGTCAAAAGATATAGCTTACGTTGATTGCCCTAAAATGTACAATTGCTTTTTATTTGGTTGTATCCGTGCTGCGGATCTTATCCCTTACCGGGAATATCATGGATGGCGATACCGAAAGCTCATCAATTCCCATCTTCAGGAAGGTTTCTGTGAGAGTTGTATCGGCTCCAAGCTCGCCGCAGATTCCGACCCAGCAGCCTTCCTTATGTCCATTGTCGATCACCATCTGAATCATACGTAAGATTGCAGGATGGTGGGAATCGTAGAAATCATCCAGTTTCGGATTCTGACGGTCAATCGCCAGCGTATACTGTGTCAGATCGTTCGTTCCGATGCTGAAGAAATCAACTTCTTTCGCAAGCTCTGCACTCATCATAACTGCGGCCGGTGTCTCGATCATGATACCCTGCTCGACATCTCCATACGGAAGTCCCTGTGCATCTAACTCGGCTTTCACTTCATCCACGATTGCATGAATCTTCTGCACCTCTGCCACGGAAATGATCATCGGATACATGACACCGATATTTCCATAATAGCTTGCACGGAAGATCGCGCGAAGCTGTGTCTTGAAGATTTCCGGCTGTGTCAGGCAGATACGGATTGCACGATAGCCCATTGCCGGGTTATCTTCCTTATCCAGATTGAAATAATCCACCTGCTTATCTGCACCGATATCCAGTGTACGGATAATGACTTTCTTGCCTGCCATATTCTCCGCAACTGTTTTATATGCCTGAAACTGTTCTTCTTCTGTTGGAAATGTATTGCTCTCTAAATACAGGAACTCGCTTCGGAAAAGTCCGATGCCCTCTGCATCATTCTGCAGGGCAGATGCCACATCCGCAACACCACCGATGTTCGCGTACAGCTTGATTTTCTTTCCATCGAGTGTGATATTTTCCTTGCCCTTCAGTTCCTGCAGCAAGCGTTTCTTCTCTTCGGCTTCCTGCTTCTTACTCTCGTATTCTTTCACAACATCATCGGTTGGCTCTACATAGACACTGCCATTGTAACCATCGACAATTGCGAATTTGCCGTCGACATTTTCCTCGAATTTAACACCGATCAGTGCCGGAATATTCATCGTCCGCGCCAGAATCGCTGTATGGGAATTCGTTGAACCATGTCTTGTCACAAACGCAAGCACCTTCGACTTGTCAAGCTGCACCGTCTCACTCGGTGCCAGATCATCTGCCAGCAGAATCACCGGTTCGTCACCATCTAATACACTATCTTTCTTTCCCTGCAGAATCTTCACAACGCGATTGGAAATATCTTTTACATCCGCGGCACGTGCTTTCATATAATCATCGTCCATCGCCGCGAACATGTTCGAGAAATTATCACCTGTCGTTGCAACCGCATACTCGGCATTGATTCCCTGATTCTCGATCATGTGTGTGATTGCTTCCACATAATCAAGATCATCCAACATCATCTGATGTACATCAAATATCATCGCATTGACTTCTCCGACTTCCACCAGTGCTTTTTCGTAGAGTGCCTGTAACTGCTCCTTTGCGGTTTCCTTTGCCTCTTCAAATCGTTTTACTTCTGCGGCTGTGTCCTCGATCTTTACACGTTTGACAGTACTTTCATCCTTGTTATATACGGAGATCCGACCGATTGCAATTCCGCCAAATACACTTTTTCCTTTTAATTCCTGCATACTCTCACCCGGCTGTATAAGACCTTCCCTTTCTTCGTACATCAATTACAGATTCTCGTTCATAAATGCGGAGAGTGCTGCGATTGCCTCATCTTCCTGTTCACCGTTTGCCTGCAGGATCACTTCCTGTCCCTGCTTTGCGCCAAGGCTCATAACGCCCATGATACGCTTTGCGTCAACGCTTCTTCCGTCCTTTGCGATCGTTACCTTGCAAGGATAAGCGGCTGCGAGCTTTACAAGCTGTCCGGCTGGTCTTGCGTGAATTCCCTGTGCATCTGTGATTACATAACTAAACTCTCTCATAATTTTATTCTCCTTTTCTTTTATGGTTATTCCAACATCTATGTTTTCTTTTCGAGTTGCGTACACTACACATTCTACGCAGACGCGCTCTCGCTCACTTCCACACGCAGCGGACACTAAATTCACGTCAAACACGTTTGCCGTTCATTAAGTGCCGGCGTGTTCCAATGGTCTGCTTTAGAATTGTGTAGTGTCCCGCAACTCTATCTACAATATTGGATTTTACAATCCTATATAAAAATTATATGGTATAAAATCCTTCGGTCGTGTGACCTTCTATTATGCGGCTACTTTCTTCTTTAATACACCGAGCAGGAGTGCGGAGATGATACTTCCGACTACCAGTGCGACAAGATACATTGCGGCGTGTCCGACAACCGGGAATACGAAGATTCCACCGTGAGGCGCCATCAGTGTACAGTTAAACGCTGCGGAAAGTCCACCAGCGACACCTGCACCAACCACACATGCCGGAATGACATGTAACGGATCGGCTGCGGCGAATGGAATTGCTCCCTCTGTGATGAATGAAAGTCCCATAACGAAGTTTGTAGGACCTGCCTTGCGTTCCTGCTCTGTAAACTTGTTCTTGAACAATAAGGATGCGATTGCAATTGCGATTGGAGGAACCATACCTCCGATCATAACCGCTGCCATGATATCATAATTTCCGGCTGCAATCTGCGCGGTACCGAATACATACGCTGCCTTGTTGACCGGGCCACCCATATCGACTGCCATCATCGCGCCGAGCAATGCTCCAAGCAGGATAATATTTGCGCCACTCATGTTCTTCAAGCCATTGTTCAAGGCTGTATTGATAAATCCGACAACCGGTTCAATCACATACACCATACCTGCTCCGGTAATCAGCAATCCAAAGACCGGGATCAGCAGGATCGGCACCATTCCTTCCAGTGCAGAAGGAAGCTTCGAGAAAATCTTCTTCAGCAGCAATACAACATAGCCTGCTATAAATCCGGCAGCCAGTGCGCCGAGGAATCCGGACTTTCCATTTGCTGCAATGGCACCACCTAAGAAGCCAAGTGCAAGTCCCGGACGGTCCGCGATACTCATCGCGATAAATCCGGCGAGGATCGGCAGCATAAAACTAAATGCCACGCCTCCAACCTGAGCCTTCAAGAAATAAGCAACCGGTGTCAATGTACCGAAGTTACTCTTTACATCCGCAACCGAACCATACTTGTCAATCAGATACTGCGGAACGTGGTTTAAGTCAATGAGCAATCCGTCAATCAGGAATGCAAGTGCGATCAGAATACCACCGCCAACGACAAATGGTAACATATGCGATACACCGTTCATCAAATGCTTATAAATCTGGTGTCCGACGCTTTCTTTGCCCTCGGTCTCTTTGCTTTCGGCTGCATCACCGCCTGCTTCATAGACAGCTGCTTTGCCTTCGGCTGCTCGTGTCAGTAATTGTTCTGCCTTATTGATACCATCTGCCACCTTGCAGATGATCACCTTCTTGCCGTGGAAACGATCCATCGGCACCTGCGTATCTGCAGCTACGATGATCGCATCTGCTTCTTTGATTTCTTCTGCAGTCAATACATTCTTGGCTCCGCCGGAACCTCTGGTTTCTACCTTGATTGCGTAGCCCAGCTCCTTTGCTTTCTTCTCCAATGCTTCGGCAGCCATATAAGTATGTGCGATTCCGGTCGGGCATCCCGTTACTGCTAAAATCTTCTTTGTTGCTTCTGAGATAGTCGGAATCTCTTCCTGCTTGGCATCACCATTTTCCGCCTTGTCAATGATACTTAAGAATTCATCTACTGTCTTCGCGGATTTCAATGCGTTCGTGAAATCCTCGTCCATAAGAAGCACGGATAATTTGCTCAGTACATCGAGATGTACATTGTCTGCGGTATCCGGTGCTGCGATCAGGAACAGCAGATGTACCGGCTCGCCATCCAACGAATCGAAATCCACACCATCCGGAATCACCATCGCTGCAAGTCCTGCCTGCTTCACCGCAGCGGACTTACAATGCGGAATCGCGATTCCTTCTCCGATTCCGGTTGTTCCTTCTTCCTCTCGTGCATACACACCTTTCTTGTATGTTTCCACATCGGCAATCTTACCGCTTTCTGCCATCAAAGCAACTGCACGATCCAATGTCTCTTCCTTTGAGCTTACCTTAGCGCCAAGGTAAATGCTCTTCCTGTCTAACAAATCTGTAATTTGCATACGCAACCCCTCCTTTATCATTTTTTGCCGAAGGTCTTTACATACAAGCCTTCGACTTCTTCCTTCGTTGCAAGCTCTTCCGAAAATGCACTCGCACTTCCGGTACATACACCCATTTCAAATGCGTTTCTATAAGCATCTGCTCCGCCATCTGTAATCAGATATCCGGCAATAAATCCGGCGACCATCGAATCTCCGGCACCGACGGAATTTTTCACTGTGCCCTTTGGAGCCTCTGCCCGGTACTCACTTCCGTCCTCCGCAAGTAATACCGCGCCATCCCCTGCCATGGATACAAGCACATTTCTGGCTCCCTGCTCCTGCAGCTTCTTCGCATATTTGCATACATCGTCTTTGTCTTTGATCTCCACACCGAAGATCTCGCCGAGTTCGAAATTATTCGGTTTGATCATAAACGGCTTATATGGAAGCACATTCACCAGAAGATCTCTTGTCGCATCTACAACGATCTTCAACTTCTTGTCCTGCAGACGCTTCATGATATCCATATACGCGGACTGCGGCAAGCTCTCCGGAATCGAACCTGCCAGAACAAGGATATCGCCCTCCTGCAAGGTCTCTAACTTCTGATATAACAGTTCCAATGCATCCGCGGAAATCTTCGGTCCCTGTCCGTTGATCTCGGTTTCCTCCTTCGCGCGGATCTTGACATTGATTCGTGTCATGCCTGCATCTAACTCAATAAAATCGCTTTCCACACCTTTTGCCTTCAACATGGATTTCAAAACCTCTCCGGTAAATCCGGCCGTAAATCCAAGTGCCTGATTCTCAAATCCAAGATTCTTCAATACCATGGATACATTGATTCCTTTTCCACCCGGCAGAATCTTCTCGCCGCTGGTACGGTTGACATATCCAAGGTTCACACAATCCAGATCCTGCACATAGTCGAGAGACGGATTAAATGAAACAGTGTAAATCATACGCTCACCTCCGTGATATTCTTTATTCCTCTGTACTCATTATTTTCAATCTTCGTTGTAATTATCCTTGCAGACTTGAATTCCGCAAAACTTATCGAACAAATCTCGCCGAATTTGCTGCTGTCACACAGCACATAGCGCTCCTTCGTCTTCTGCATGGATTTCTTCTTCACCATTGCTTCTTTGACATCCGGTGTTGTAAATCCGTTGCCTTTCGTCACGCCGTTCGCACCCCAGAAGCCTTTCGTGAAGTTATATTTATCCAAGGAGATAATTGCTTCTTCTCCAACGATCGCTTCTGTGACCGGCTTGAACTCACCGCCAAGGATATATGTCGTATAGCCTTTCTGTGACAAATGCTTTGCATGTGCAAATGAGTTTGTGACGAATATCACATTCTTCGCTGTGATATAGTCAATCATCAGCTCGGTTGTCGTTCCGGCATCCATATACACCACATCCTGATCCTTGATCAATGCTGCCGCATATCTGGCAATCTCAATCTTTTCTTCCCGGTTGATCTCCTTCCGGTATTCCACCGCATCGTCCTTCACATGGAAGCTTCCGCCGATTGCCATCGCACCGCCATGTACCTTCACCAGTCTGCCTTCCTTATCCAGTGCGTTCAGATCCCGCCGGATCGTGGACTCGGAAATATCAAGAAGCTGCATCAGTTCCTGTACGGAAACGCTGTGTCTTTGTTCTACTGCTGCAAGTATCGCCTGCTGTCTTTCTTCTCCTAACATGTTTCTCCTTTCCGTCAAAATCGTTCATTTTGTTTCATTTTCGTTCAACTTTTCTATATAGTAACGCCATTTTCCGTCATTGTCAATCATTTTCTTTCATTTTTCTCCAATTTTCAGTCAATTTTCCAATCAAATTCCGTCAAAAGTCACATACCATGTAATATGCCCAAATTACCGGTATAAAAAACAGGACAGCTGACTGTAAATCAACTGTCCTACATGCATTTATACTGTGTTGTTATTACGCCATCTGCGTCTGAAACAGCGTATCGATCTCTTCTTTCGTTGCAAGCTCCTCGGAAAATGCACTGGCACTTCCGGCACAGATACCAAGCTTCAACGCATACTCATAATCGTCACGCTCGATATAACCTGCCAGGAATCCGGCAAGCATCGAATCACCGGCACCGACAGAGTTCTTCACCTGTCCCTTCGGTGCGGCTGCGCGAATCACTCTGCCATCCTCTGTCACAAGGACTGCACCCTGATACGACATGGAGACGAGCACATTTCTCGCGCCACGCTCCTGCAGCTGCTTCGCATACATCTCTGCCTGATCCATCGTTGTTACTTCCACACCGAACAGGTTTCCAAGCTCGGTACGGTTTGGCTTAATCAAAAATGGGTGATACGGAAGAACATTCGTGAGCAGTTCTCCGGTCGCATCCACGATAATCTTGTTGTTATTATATTGCAGCATCTGCATGATATCCATATACGTTGTCTTGGACATACAGTCTGGCAGGCTGCCTGCAAGTACCAGATAATCATCCTGATCCAGATATCCAAGCTTCTCATAGAGCTCTGCGATATCCTCGCTCTTGATCTCCGGTCCCTGTCCGTTTACCTCTGTCTCATCGCCACAGCGCATCTTGACATTGATACGCGTCAGTCCATTTGCAATATCAATAAAATCCGCGTTCATATCACGCTGCATCAACAGCGCTTTCAAAGCTTCCCCGGTAAATCCCGATGTAAAGCAGATTGCCCGGTTATCGATACCGAGATTCTGCAGTACGATGGATACGTTGATGCCCTTGCCGCCCGGCAGAATCTTCTCACCTGTCGTACGATTCACCTGGTTGCGTTCGAATTCCGTCAAATCCAGAATATAATCCAGCGACGGGTTAAATGTAACTGTATATATCATATTTTTCCCTTTCTCTCTATGCGTAGATCCCGAACCAATACATTAATTTTATAATACCCTATTCCCCGCGTGATTGTAAATGTTTTTTTATCTATACATTCCGGGAATTCCTATACGCTTCTGTTACTCCTTCACGGACAATATAATTACCATCACTAAAATACATGCCATACCAACCAGATCCATCGTCGTCATGACCGTTCCAAGCCACAACACGGAAAAAAGTGTTGCTGAAACCGGTTCCACACTGGAAATCATGCTGGCACGCACCGGTCCGATATCGTGCACGCCCTGTAAGAACAACAAAAATGCCATCATGGTTCCGATGAATACCATCGCCGCAACTGCTAATACTCCATGAAAATCAAGATGCACCGGAATCGTCCACACCTTCACGATACAGCTATATACCACACCACAGATCAGCATGCCATAGCCAACGACCGGCTGACTGCCCCATTTCTTGAGCATCCGCTCCGGAAGCAATGTGTACATACAGAATCCAAATGCCGCAAGCAAGCCCCATTTCAGTCCTGCCTTCGAGATACTCATCTGATGGATATTTCCATGCGTTGCGATCAGAAATGTACCGCCGACCGCCAGAAGCACCGCTACAATCTCCCGGAACTTCGGTGGACGCAGTCTGCGCACACAGGAAATAATCAGCACCATTACAGGTGCCAGATACTGCAATGCCGTTGCAATCCCGGCATTCGTATGATGAATGGCTTCCAGATATGCATACTGACACAAGCCCACACCGAATATCGCAAACAGGATAATCCCGAAGAAATCCCGGGTGGACTTGAATATATCAAATGCCGCTTTCCGTTCGCGTATAATATATGCAATTGTGAGGATCACACCGGTGACAAGCATGCGCATACAGGAAAGCCATGCCGTGTTGATGTTGTAGTGCGAAAATAAAAACTGTCCGCAGGCACCCGAAAAGCCCCACGAGATCGCACCGACCAACACGCACAGCACGCCCCGTAGCTGGTTGCCATGTGTCCCCTCATCATAATTTTTTCGTTTACTCATTGTTGGTTCACCAGAACGGCTTTGATCTCATCCACATTCGCATATCCGTTTTTCTCCATGATATACTTCAAAGCCTCCTGAATATCCTCCTCTGTCAGAATAATCTGCTTGCTCTCCTCTGTGACGACCGTACAGCCGCCCTTCATATCACAGCATCTGCCACTACAATTATTCTTCTGTATATTTTTCCGGCTGATCGCACCGATTTCCTCCAGCGTATTGATCATGCGGTACACAGTTGCAATACCGATGCTGTTGTCTCGCTTATGCGCCAGAAAATAAACTTCCTTACAACAGGTATATTCTTCATTCGCAATAATGTCGACGATCAGCTTGCGCTGCTCTGTCAGACGATATCCATGTTCCTTGAGTGACGCAAGAATCTCTTCCTTACTGCTTGCTACCTGTCCGATTGGTTCCTGATCGTTCATTCTGTCACCTCTTTCGCTTCTATTTCATTCTTTATATTTGCGCTCTTTAGTTTTTTAACGGTACTCCGGTACAAAATCACGGATAATGTCGTTCCGATCGTCCACCCGACCGGCCATGCGAGCCAGATTCCGGTGCTGCCCCATTCCCTTGAGAAAAGTGCGGCTAGGATCACGCGCAGGAACAGATCCAGAAATGTTGTAACCATAAACTGCTTCATTGCTCCAACGCCCCGCAGGACACCGTCCGTAATCAGCTTGACCGACACTACAAAATAAAATGGTGCTAATATATGCAGGAATTCAACACCGACCTTCTTCGCCTCGATACTGTTTTCATCCATGAAAAGCTGCACCAGACTGCCGCTGCACAAAAGATACAATATTACAACCGGCACGCAGGTAAGAAAGATCAGCTTCAGTGCTGCCTTGCAGCCCTGGCTGATTCGTTCAATCTTCTGTGCGCCAAGATTCTGTGCCGCAAAATTAGAGACGCCGTTTCCAAGCATCGTAAATGTCGTGATGACCATGTTATTGAGCTTCACGGCTGCCGCATATCCTGCGATCACATCTGAGCCGAAGCTGTTGATAATACTCTGGATGATGATATTTCCGATCGACACGAAGCCCTGCTGCAGGGTACTTGGTATCGCAATCTTCAGCATCTTGCCGAAGATCTCTCCTGAAAATACCGACACCTTCTGATGTCCTTCGTGTTCATCCTTGATCTTCCGCAGCCGGAGCAGCACAACGATCACGGACAGGATACAGCTTACGCCCTGGCAGATAAATGTTGCCCACGCGACACCTGCCACGCCCATATGAAAGCTCTTTACAAACAGGATATCTACAAACACGTTCGATACCGATGAAAAAGCTAAGAATATAAACGGTGTTTTCGAATCTCCGAGCGCCGAGAATATACCGGTTGCAATGTTATAGAAGAACAAAAATACAAGTCCGCCGGTATACACGTCCAGATACAGCTTGGAATCTGCAAATATATCTGCCGGTGTGTGTATCAGATGCAGCAATGCGCCGCCCGCAAAAAGTCCGGTCAGTGTCAGAATCAGACACAGCACCGCCGAATATATAAACGTCGTATAGACGGTCGTCTTCATCTTCCGGTAATTCTTCGCCCCGAAAAACTGCGCCGCAATGACGGAACACCCCATGTTGCAGCCAAATGCAAACGCCATATAAATCAATGTAATCTCATAAGAATTTCCCACGGCTGCAAGTGCATTTTTACCAACATATTTTCCTGCGACCAGACTGTCTGCAATGTTGTAAAGCTGCTGGAAAATGACGCTTCCAAGTAACGGAATGCAATACCTCCACAATACACGCTCCGGTTTCCCTACTGTTAAATCCTTATTCATCGTTGCCGCACCGTATGTCCGGTACGCCTCGCCTCCTTTTTACTCTGTTTCCGAATCATGGCAAGCCAGTTTATCTATCTACAAAACTACATCCGCTATGAGATAATTTTGTATATACGTCTGGATGAGTTTCCATAATATATGATGTATTGAAACTAAGAAGTACTAGATGTTCTGATTTATGTGTTTCTACCGCACGCAACCGCCGTCAATTCGCCATCCATGGCTCAATGACGGCTTGTTTGAACATCGTGTTCAAACATTGCTGATGTCACGCAGAACATCAAGAACTTCTAAGTTCCAAACATATATATATTATGGAAACTCAATCCTGACATATATATACAAAAATTATCTCATCGCTCATACCTATAATATTGTATCAGAAGGTTGCCATGATTCCATAAACACTTATCTTATATGATGCCTGGCTTATCTAATGTTCCTTGTATGCTCCAAGTATCTTAATATCGTTATACACTTGGATTTGTCTCAGTGTCTCGACAACAACTTCGAGCCGCTCGGTCAGGCAGTCGATCTCGATGTAGAAGTTGTAGGTTCCCATCGATTGTTTTGTCGGACGGGACATGATTGAGATCAAGTTGATGCGTTTGTCATAGAACCGGCGCAGGATATCGAACAGGATTCCGGGCCGGTCGGTGGCAGGCATGATATAGACCGGGATTCGTACTTTCTCCCGTGTAAGCTCCGCGGCTTTCTCTGTGCCATCCGCATCTGCATCCAACCCTTTCTCGTTACTTACAAGCTCTTCTAACTGCTTTTCAAGGTCCGGATTCTCCACGTCTAACACGCCCTTGCGCAGGATGATAAAACGGGTATGATTGCCCTTTGCATCTGTCACATCTTCTGCAAGCACGCGCACATCGCCCGCCTGTATCACATGATGTGGTACAATTGCCGCTGTTCCTGGTTCATCCTGTATCTTGTAATAAGATTCCATGTTACTGTTCGTCGTTACAATCTCTGCGTCATGCAGGGTATGCAGGAACTGTCTGCACTGCCCGTTCGTCTTGAACTGCACATAGATCTTCCGGATATCTTCTATCTTCTCTGCATTGGCAAGCAGGGAAAACTGGACTGCCACCTGATTTTCATCGACGATATAGACGTTTTTCTCCAGCAACAGGTCAAGTGTCCGCTGCACATAGCCATCCAGCATATTTTCTACCGGAACAACCGCATACTCACACGCTTCGTTCGTACAGAGCTGTTCGAACACATCGTCAATTGTCGGACAATAAAGCGGTTCTAATGATTTCCCGTGTACTGCCTCATATTTTTTATTATATTCTTCATAGGACTTATCACAAAATGTCCCTTTCGGTCCTAATACTGCTATCATGTAGATGTCTCCTCCCGAACGTGCATTTCCTATCTGCTGATTCACTTGCGAATCCAGCTGATTGCTTCATCTGTGCACGCATTATATCCACTCGAAATTTCCACCGGTAATGGCAAGACTGAGTAATGCGTCCATCTTCTCGACATCCTCGCCCTCCAATACCTGTATCAGCTTTGCGGTGTCTTCAACCACCTGCATAGCCTCATCCGGTCCGATCTCCGGATCAAATTCCGCCTCACAGTATGGACAGTTGATATGCTCCATCGTCTGCAGAGACAGGAATTTCTCTCCACAGCTTTCACATTCATAATACCCACAACGGGTTGTTCCTTCCGGTACATAATACATATGCTGACTTTACTCCTTTACATCTATCTCTTTCACGGGATTCCTTATTCTGCATCATCGGAATCTCCTGTATCCTCCAATTTAGTTTCACCCTTCAGGTCGTTCAGGTTTGTCGCCGGGAAGATGTCTGCCACATCATTGATTGCGATATACGCATACGGATCAATGCTATGTACCAGATTCCGCATCTTGCCGACCTGGAACCGGTTCACAATGAAATACACCAGCGTGCGGTCGGTATTCGAATAATATCCTTTCGCATCAATCGTTGTGATACCGTTTTCAAACGCCGCGGAAAGTGCCTCGCACACATGCTTCGGATGCTCTGTCACGATAAAGGCTGCCTTGGAACGGTCGAAGCCCTCCACGAAGAAATCAATCGTTTTCGATGCCGCCGCATAAGTCACAACCGAGTAAAGCGGCAAAATCCAGCTGTCAAGCACGATTCCACATATGATATATAAGATTACATTGTATGCCATTACGAACGAACCGAGACTTAGCCCAAGCTTCTTCGCGAACATAACGCCTATGATATCGATACCATCCATCGCGCCGCCAAACCGTACCGCAAGTCCGCTTCCGCAGCCGGAGATAATACCGCCGAAGATTGCACACAGAAACAAATCACTTCCGGCAAGCGGGGATACGATCGTCACATCCACCGGCAGAATATCTGTGATGATCCATGCAACAATGGAATAGATCAAAACCGCATAAATCGCGTAGATTGTGAATACCACGCCCTCGCGCTTTAATCCAAGTAAGAAGATGGGAATATTTAAGAGAATCAAAACCAGGGAAAGACTGATCCATTTCGGTGTGAGCTGGGACACCAGCATAGCAGTTCCCGAGATACCGCTATCATACAGTTTGACCGGAGCTAAAAATATAACAACGCCAAACGCATTGACAATTCCCGCAACCGTCAGGAGCAAAAAGTTCTTGATACTGAGCATGCCACATACTTTCCTGATTTTTCCCATTCGCAATCCTCCTGCTATAATATGTATCGCCCCCTCACATTCGTTCGGCGGCAGATCGTCGGAAACATCCTAAATCATTCACTTCGTTCATGATGTTTCCTCCTAATTTTTAATTTTACCTACAAGTTCTCGATCTGTTCCCGAAACGGGCGAAACGCAGATGGTAATGCATACGTCTCGTCCAGGCTCTCCTTTGTTACCCACTTCCATTTTTTATTTGTTCTTCGACAGCGGATATAATACGCTGTCATATGCCATTCCACATGGCTGAATATATGTGTATAGCTTGTCTGCATCAGAAGATCCACCGGTTCTGCCTGCCAGCCGGTTACCTGTGTTACCGCCGCCTGCTTGTCAAGCTTTACATCCACATTCGGGAATTCCCACATGCCTGCCAGAAGTCCGCTTGCGCTGCGCTTATGCAGTGCCACGGTATCCTCCGTAAGCAGGATAAATACCGTCTTATCCACAATCTTACGTTTCTTCTTCTCACTGCGGACGGGCAGATTTCTCCAGGTGTCCTGCTCCCGTGCCTGACAGATCTCCGCTACCGGGCATACGTCACACCGCGGTGCACCATTTGGCACACAGACGGTCGCGCCAAGCTCCATCAGTGCCTGCGTCGCGATCCCGGGATTCTTCCGTGGATACGTCTCCTGCAGTTTTCGCGTGATGCGCTTCTTCGTTGTCTGCAGATCAATGTTTGCATCATCCGCCAACAACCGGCTATACACGCGCAATACATTTCCATCCACCGCCGGTGTCGGTGCATCAAAGCAGATCGACGCGATTGCACCCGCCGTGTAATCACCGATGCCGGACAAACTCCGGATCTGCGCATATTCCGATGGAAATACGCCTGTATAATCTGCACAGATCGTCTGTGCCGCCTTCTGCAGGTTGCGCACACGGTTATAATATCCAAGTCCTTCCCAGAGCTTTAATATCTGTTCCTCCGGTGCCTCCGCCAGATCCGCAATCGTCGGAAGTGCCGTAAGGAAGCGCCGGTAATATTCTTTGACCGCCTCCACACGCGTCTGTTGCAGCATAATCTCCGACAGCCACACATGGTACGGTTCCTTATCCTGTCTCCAAGGAAGTTCACGCTTATGTGCTTCATACCACGGGATGAGTGCCTCAAACATGGCAATAAGCACTTGTTCTTCTGTCCTCATTAAAAGTCAAGCTTGATGAAACTATCGTCGTCACGATTTGCAAGCTTACGTCCTTCCATTGTCTTGATTGCCAGATCAATCTGTTCGATCATCGAATCCGTGATATTCGTTTTCTCCCCGTAATTCAGGTAATTCAGGATTGTCAACATCTCGGATTCACTATCTGTAAAATACCCGGTGCCTTCCTGCTGCATATCGCCCACATTCTTGACGAGCTCCAGCATCTTGTTCGGCAGCGTTCTGTAATCCCATGGTTTTGATTCGATATCACCTAACATCGTCTTATTCCTTTCCATTCCAACAATATGTACAAAGCTTCTCCGGCTCGATTCCAACTGCTTCAAGCATATCATCTAAGCGGTGGAACCGGAGCGATGTGAATTTCAGTTTCTCGCAGATCTTGTCAACCATCTTCTGGTATTTCTCAGACGTGTAATCTGCGTACTCCTGCAAGACTTCATCGCTGACATCCCCGCCCTCTAACTCTGCGATAACATTTCTTGTGATCAGCTCCATCTCAGAGTTTGAACGGGAGAAGTTCAAGTATTTACATCCGTATACAAGCGGTGGGCACGCCGGACGAATATGCACTTCCTTCGCACCACTCTCAAACAAATATTCTGTCGTCTCACGAAGCTGTGTACCACGCACGATGGAATCGTCAATCAGCAGCAGGCTCTTACCCCGGATCAGCTCTTCGATCGGGATCAGCTTCATCTTCGCGATCAGATTACGTTTACTCTGAATCGTCGGCATAAATGATCGCGGCCATGTCGGTGTGTATTTGATAAACGGTCTGGAAAATGGAATGCCGGACTCATTTGCATATCCGACCGCATGTGCCGTTCCCGAATCTGGGACACCTGCAACGATATCCGGCTTGACATTATCCCGTCTTGCAAGAAGCTGTCCGCAGCGATACCGCATCTCCTCGACATTCACACCTTCATAAGTGGAAGACGGATAACCGTAGTAGATCCAGAGGAAGGTACAGATCTTCATCTCTTTACCCGGCAGGACCAGTGTCTTTAACGCGTCGCTCGTCATGACAGCAACCTCGCCCGGTCCAAGCTCCCGGTAGGTTGAATAACCGAGATTCAAGAACGCAAAGCTCTCGAAGGTCGCACAGAATGCGCCATCCTTCTTACCGACGATAATCGGTGTTCTGCCATATTTATCTCTTGCAAGGTAGATTCCCTTCGGTGTCAGGATCAGCATGGACATCGAGCCTTCGATAATCTCCTGTGCGTAGCGGATACCATCGATGAAATTATCCTTCTGGTCGATGATCGCAGCCACAAGCTCTGTTGCATTGATCTCACCATTGCTCATCTCGAAGAAATGTGTTCTTCCCTGCAAAATCGTATCTATAATTTCCTGTGCATTGTTGATCTTACCAACGGTTGTAATTGCAAACGTACCGTGATGCGAACGCACTAAGATTGGCTGTGCCTCATAGTCTGAGATACATCCGATTCCAAAGTTGCCTTTCATGGTATTTGCTTCTTTATCAAACTTTGTCCGAAATGGTGCATTGTCAATCTTATGGATTGCCTTCTCAAACCCATGTTCTTCACTATACACTGCCATACCTGCACGTCTTGTTCCGAGATGGGAATGATAATCCGTTCCAAAAAATAAATCAAATACACAATCCTCTTTTGACGCAACTCCAAAAAAACCGCCCATGACTGTACCTTTCCACTTTCGTGGCCTTTCCCTATATGCTTTTTATTTTTGAACATATTTTTACCACATAACATTATAACAACAATATTGCGGTTTTGAAACACTTTTTTAAAATCGAATGTATAATTTTGCGAAAGTAGGAAACGATAGATATAAGAAAGTACATTTCTGTATTTTAACGTATATGGAGGTTTGTTATGAAAGTATTAAACTGTGTGGCTCTTACAATTGCCATCATCGGTGCGATCAACTGGGGACTGATTGGTTTCTTCGACTTCAATCTTGTTTCCGGCATCTTCGGCGATGCGACCGCATTCACACGTGTCATCTATGCTTTGGTCGGTCTTTCCGGACTCTACATGATCAGTCTGTACGGAAGAGCTTGTGCAGACGCTTAAAAAGAAAATGCTGTCTGAACCGCTATGTGTCCAGACAGCAATTTTTATGCCTTATTTTTCTCTTCGAGTCTTGCAAATACTTTATCGTAACTTGCATTTCCGTAATTTAAGGACCGGTTTACACGGCTGATCGTCGCGGTCGAAGCACCTGTTTCGTTCGCAACCTCCGCATAAGTCTTTCCATCCTTCAGAAGCTTCGCAACCGCAAACCGCTGCGCAATCGACTGTACTTCCTTCACCGTACAGACATCCTCAAAAAAATCCATACATTCATCTACCGATTCCAGCGTGAGTACAGCTTCGAGAAATTCTTTTACAAATTGTGTCCGTATTGTCTTTTCCATGTCATCACCTACTCATATGAGCCATCCTATTTATTCTCTTTGTGCACCCAGACTGCCACAGCATCACGGTTTACGTAGAAATCACCGAAGCCTTCCTCGTCAATCTTAATGTTGTATTTTGCATTTCCCATCGCATCCGCGAAATGACATCCCGCAAACTGCCTGCCGATATACATATGCTTTGTGCCACCGGTTCCATCGGAGATCACAACTGCCATACCGGAATTCTTATGTTCCTCATCGCCTTCCCGTGTCCAGCCAATGCAGTTTGGATCATCGAAATAATCATGTTGTGCGCCATATGCCTGATTCTTACGAAGCTTCATCAGCTTGTCAAGTTCCCGCTTCTTCGACTTGATCTTCGCCGTCGGGATTCCCTTGTAATCGCCATAGAATACACATGGATATCCTTCCTGACGAAGCAGGATGATTGCATACGCCATCGGCTTGAACCAATCTTCTACCCACGACTCCAGTGACTGTCCCGGCTGGCTGTCATGGTTATCGACAAAGGTTACTGCCTTCATCGGATTCACCTTTACAAGCGTACCGTCTAAGATCGTGCGCAGATCGTAATTGCCATGTGCCTTCGAACAATTATGGAAGTTGAAATGGAGCGGCACATCGAAGAGACTTAACTCGCTCTCGTTCGCATTTATGTAATCCTGTAATACATTGACATCCCAGTGCCAGTACTCGCCGACTGCAAATAAATCCTTTTCGACGTCTTCTTTCATGGCACGCAGCCAGTCCTTATAGAAATATTTGTTGATATGCTTCACTGCATCAAGCCGATATCCGTCAATGCCGGTCTGCTTGGTATACCACTTGCCCCAACGGGTAAGCTCCTCCGTTACCTCCGGATTATTAAAATCCAGATCTGCACCCATCAGGTAATCATAGTTTCCAAGCTCAGAATCCACTTCCTTGTCCCAGTCTTTTCCCGCAAACTTGAAGATGGATTTGACTGCTCTGTCCTGATCCCAGTCGATGCCATCAAAATGTGTCCAGTTCCATGTAAAATCAGAATATTTTCCTTTTCTTCCCGGAAATGTAAACTTCGTCCACGCCCCAATCGTCTTGGAATCGCCTACCATCTGATTCCGGCTGTTCGCGTTGAACTCTTCCGCAGACACCTGCTCCACCTCGTCTGCACCAATTCTATGATTCAATACGATATCTGCATATACCTGGATTTTCTTATCATGCAGTGCCTTGATCGCTGCTAAGTATTCTGCTTTCGTACCATACTTTGTCGGGACAGAGCCCTTCTGATTAAACTCACCCAGATCATACAGGTCATAGACACCGTATCCGACATCTTCTTTTCCCTGTGCGCCTTTATATGCCGGCGGTAACCAGACTGCCGTCACCCCTGCGGTCTTTAATTTTGCCGCATCCTCTGCCAGTGCTTTCCAAAGGGATGCATCTGCAGGAAGATCCCACTGAAAATACTGCATCATAGTTCCATTCATACCCATGAGTTTCTACCTCCGCAATACTTTAACATTTTAAAGTATTATAACAAATGGTTTGGATTCCGTAAAGTTTATTTTCCTATTTCTAACGGACTCTTCCAACGGACGCAGGCATATCGGACAATGGTTCCAATCCGGGGCCGCTTCCGCTTAGTTGCTCCGCGCATCGGTACTAAATTCGCACTTCGTGCTCATTAAGTACCGGCGGTCGCAAATGCCCCTTCTTGGAATCCATTTGTCCGATATGCTTGCTGGGTGTTGATATAATTATGTTTGTAATATCTTTCTCTATATGATTTGAAACCGTCAATTATTCTACTATATCCTCGGAGAATCCAGGCTGCTTCTCTCCATAGTTTCTCACCAAACTTAGATATTCCTTCTTGTATTCATCCGATCCGGCTGCATAACTGGCAAGCGTGTACACCATGCCAAGGTCTGCACTGCCGGAATATTCGCTGTCTTTCAAGAGCATTCCGAAGGCGGCGACGCTGGCTGCAAAGCGCAGGTTATCAGAGCCGTCTTTGTTGTAGCTTTCTGTCTTGCATGGGTAGGATTCCAATTTGCTCTCCTCGCCATCCGGCTCTTTGTAGCGGATATTGACGGTAAATAATTCATCGGTATAATCTTCGGTTCCACAGATTAGAACCTGTGCAGTTTCGCCGTATTTCAAGTCTGTCTCCGGCAATTCCATCTCCGAATCAGCCGGGATGATCTCATAAAGTGCGGTTACACTGTGTCCGGCTCCCATCTCTCCGCCGTCTTTTGTGTCATCCGCGAAATCCTCAGCCGCCATCACACGATTTTCATATCCGATCAACCGGTAGCCCTTCACCTGCTCCGGGTTGAATTCCACCTGTAATTTGACATCCTTTGCCACAGTCACCATATTGGCACCAAGCTCATCGACCAGTGCCTTTTTTGCTTCAAACATCGAATCAATATACGCGTAGTTTCCGTTTCCTTTGTCCGCGAGCAGTTCCAGCTTATTGTCCTTGTAATTGCCATAGCCGACACCAAAAGTGCTTAAGAATACACCGCTATCCTTCTTCTCTGTGATCAGCTTCTCCAATTGTCCCTCACTGGTCAGCCCGACGTTCAGATCTCCATCAGTACAGAGAATCACGCGGTTATTTCCACCCTTGATGAAATATTTCTTTGCTAGCGCATACGCTGTCTCAATCCCCGCGCTGCCATTTGTACTTCCATACGCTTCCAAGCCTTCAATCGCAGAGGAGATTTCATGATAGTCGTCTCCGCTTACACCCTGCAGGACAACCTCGTCCGAACCGGCATACGTCACGATAGATACCCGGTCTTTCTCAGTCAGATTCTCTGCTAACATAGTAAGCGCCTGCTGCACAAGCGGCAGCTTGTTATCGTCAAACATCGAACCGGACACGTCGATCAGAAACACGAGGTTTGACGCCGGTGTCTCCTTGAAATCGATTGCCTGCGTATTCATGGCAACTAAGGCAAGCTTTGTATCCTTATTCCACGGACAATCCGCATACTCGGTATACACGGCGAATTTTTCATTGCCTTTCGGGAGCGGATAATCATAATGGAAATAGTTAAGCATCTCCTCGATACGCACCATCGACGGATCAATGTCGTAGCCATTCTCGATTGCACTCCGGATCTGTGTATAGCTTGCTGTATCCACGTCGGCGGCAAAAGTCGAAAGTGGCGAGGTCTGCACATTCATCCATGGATTTTCCTCTGTGTAGGAATATTCATTTGTGTTCCAGTCTTCTGTATCCGGGCATTGCAGAGAGTCATCATAAAAGCCGGATTCGCAATCTGCTGTCGCCATATTGGCTGCAGATTCCTGCATAATTCCGTCCACCTGCATTTCATAATCTTCCTCTGCCATGTCACCGGAAGGAACTGTATCCTCTCCAGTAACTGTTACATCTGTCTTTCCTGTCTGCGTTTCATCTGCTTCTTTTTTGTTTCCACATCCACATACAACCACCGCCATACAGATGCTTAACGCCATTGCTAAAATTCGTTTTCTCATAAAAAATCCTCCTTCGATCTTATATACATCTTTGTTTTCAAAAGCCTCTATATAAGATACGAAGGAGGATTCCTTTTTTATGGTACTTATTAATTTTTTATTTTATAAATCGTAGTTTCGTCCCCGATTTGTAAATACTTACCATCATAAATCGTAAAACTGATAAATGGCTTATACTGTATCAGTACCTGATAGCGGACTGCTGACTCGCTTGCTATTGCACCGGCTGTTACTTCCTCACAGATTGTTGCACTCTGCAGTGATTCGCACAATGAACGGAGTTCATTCTCCGACATGCGCATCTGCTTTCCTGCCCCACTGCCATCTTCCGTGTTGTAGAGCACTATGACGGAATCGAGTTCCAGCATCTCCTGCAGGATCCATGGCTTTTCTTTCTCTGGATATCGTTCAATATCCGTATCTGCCACATTCTTTTCTCCCAACAGACGCGTTCCGCCTGTGTCAGCTCCGATGATCCAGCGGCCGTCTGCCCTCCCTGTCTGTCCGGAGGTGCCCATTACCGCATAGATCAGACAGCCGCCACTCACAAGGAACAGCATACAGGCTACAACCAACCACCGGGAGAATTGCCCTCTTCCATAGTTTCGTTTCCTGGGGCGTTCTCCCTGCATTTCCGCATACAGTTGCCGTTTCAGGCGTTCCTGCATGTCCGGTGCGGGTGCAATCGAATCCGCATACGCTTGATATATCTTCTTCATGTTCTCAGACATAGCCATCCTCCTTCAATTCGTCCCTGAGCATCTTTCTCCCCCTGCTCAAAAGCGACTTCACTGTTCCCTCCGTGCTTTTTGTCACATGCGCAATCTCCCTTACCGATAGCTCTTCATAGTAATAAAGAAACATTGGCAGTCGATAGCGCTCCGGAAGCTTCTCTACCTTTTCTTTCAATACCGGCAGGTCTGACGCCTCGTACGAAGGTTCTGTTACATCATCTAAGGCAACCGTATGTCTTCGCCACGCACTTGTCACATTTGATTTAATTGTATTTACTGTCACTCTGATTAGCCACATCTTTCGATGTTCTTCATCCCGGAAGGTTTTGTCCGCTTTCAGATATTTGAGCAAAACCTCCTGGGTGATATCCTCTGCATCGGCGACATTCTGCATCCGCGTATATGCGATGCGGTAGATCATCGATGCATACATCTCAACAAGTTGTGCAATCCCTGCATGGTCTTCCAACTTGATTCCTCCATGAAACGATTTTAGTTGTAATTCTCCATATCGAACTTCGTGAGCACACCGTCCTGGAATGTGAATTCCACGCTGCTTGCGTATGCATCATCATTTTCTTCGTATGTCAGTGTCATGTAATCACTCGTATCGCTCGTATAACTATCGGTCGGCTCGCCCATGACCGCCTTTACCTCATCCGGTGTCATGCCAAAAGTGATGCCATTTCCAAGTGCTGCATCATACTTGTTATCAAAATCATCACGGCTAAGCTCGATTCCAAGAATCTCACAATCCGGAACCTTCTTTGTTCCGCCACCGGTAAAGTTCTTGAAACGGATATACATATCTGACTCATCGGCAGCCTCTGCACGGGCGCTCATCGAATACTGATTGTCTTCGAGTTCCTCCTCGAGGTAATCATCTTCAATGGAATAACCCATTGCTAAGATATCGTCATAGGTAAGTGTCGCAAGGTTATAAGGTTTTCCAAGCATTGTAAACTGCATATTCTCCCAGTCAAAGCCATCTGCATTTACCGGTGTTGTGCTTGCAGCGCTCTCGGTTGTTGCTTCGGTCGTCTCTTCCTCTGCCTCGGTTGTCTCTTCCGTATCTTCCTCTGTATCTTCCGGTGCAGCCGCTACAAGTGTGTTTTCCTTCTGTGTAGACTCTGCGTAGATCACATACCACTTACCATCTTCTTCAATCAGGTAAATCTGCTCAGCCAGTACCATCTTCCCGTTGGAACCAGAGTATGTCTCCTCTGTGTCCACTTCATACATGGTGTCCGCATCCAGGGATAAACTATATGCTGCATTGACGATATCCAGCGTGCTCTGTCTCTTGGAATCTGATACCTTTTCTGCGTCAGATGCTGTATATGCAAATGAGTATCCGCCAAATACGGTATCATAGTGATTCCAGAATTCATCTTCGGATGATACACCATTCGATGTGTAGAAATTGTCCGCTACACTGGACTGAAGATCCGGATAATATGCATCCACGATTGCATCCATATCCCGGTTCTTCATACCTTCGCAGAAATCCACAACTGTCTGCTTCGCCGCTTCTGCATCCTTACTGCTTCCTTTTCCATCCTTCTTGCCAAACTTCATAAATGCGAAGATGACGCCACCGATCAATACTACCGCTAAAATGATCAAGCCGACGATCAGTCCGGTTTTCTTTTTCTTTGGCGGCTGATTCCCACCGGCTGGCTGCTGTGGCATGCCGTATCCTGGCTGCATGCCCTGTTGTTGTGGCATACCGTAGCCCGGCTGCATGCCCTGTTGTTGTGGCATACCGTAACCCGGCTGTACGCCCGGTTGCTGTGGCATACCGTAACCTGACTGCATGTCCGGCTGTTGCGGCATACCTGCCTGCATATTTGGCTGTGGTGCTCCATAGCCATTTGGTTGTTGGTTCTGATTGTTATCCATTCTCTGTCCTCCTTAATTATCTCCCGACACCGGACATAGCTTTGCCCGGTGGGAACTCTTTTGCTCCATATATAACACTCTATATCCGTTAAAAAGGTTGCATGAAATTCATCATTTTTTTATTTCTTTCATTTTCTGTAATTCAGTCATAAGATCGGCAACGGTCTTTCCTTCCGTATTTTCTGCTTCATAATAGACGTTTGCAACACTTGATCCATCCTGCAGTTTCAGTTCCATCAGGTAATATGGCATGTCAGATTTTATCATATCCACCGGTTTCCAGTCCAGTACCTGATATGTTTCTAGCAGGAGCTGCACCTTATCGATTGTTTCATCTATGTCTACGCTGTCAAACTGCTGTGCGATTTTTCCCTGTGCATCATACTGCGTGAGAATCACCTGTGTGATTGTCTGATAGCTCATCTGATTATTTCCATCATTACTTTCTTCGGAAGCCTGGTTTCCGGATTGATTTGCAGCTATCGCCGCATCTGTCTGTGCCTCCGTCACTCCATTGCCATCCATATGGTTCACGCTCGCATCTGCGCTTTCCTGAATTTCGCTGTCTGCCTGCACTGTCTGATCTGCAATGTTCGGCAGTGCACTATCTGCCGCCGCTGCCTCATCTGCCATTTCATCCATGCCAGCCTCTGTCATATGCATATCTGCTACCGTTTCTGTTTTCATTTCCTTCATATTCGATTTACGCATCGAACTGATACCTACCGGCACCGCAATGATCACGATCAGAATTGCTGCTGCCACCAGTACAAACTGCCTGGTTCTTCTCTTTTTCCGAGCTGTTTTCTGCTTTGTTACTTCCTCCTCAAAACCCGCATCGATCCGGCTCCACAGATCCGGCATGTCCTGCATATCCTGTGTGCGAAGTGCCTGATATGCTTTTTCTTCTTCGGTTAATTTATTCTGTTGTTCCATACTCTCTCAGACACCTCCTTAATTTCTTGATTCCCTGATTGTACAGCCACGTCACCGTGCCAAGCGGCTGTCCTAAAGTCTTTGCGATCTCCCGGAATTTGAGATCTCCCACCAGCTTCAAATCCAGCACTTCCCGCTCCCGGTCGGAAAGCGTCTGCATTGCCTGCCGCATATCCTCTGCCAATACCACATGTTCTTCGACGGTAGATGCCGTCTCCACCGTCCCGCCTTCTTCTAATTGATCCTGTGGCGCATCTTCTGTCTCGTGCAACAGATATTCATGCCCACGCTTCCGCAGCAGATCGATTGCCATATTTCTTGCAATCTGGATCAACCATGCCCGATGCGATGTCTTCTTCTGATAGGTACCCGCTACCCGGATCAGCTTGATAAAGAATTCCGACGTCACATCTTCCGCGTCCTCCCGGTTCTTTACGACATCGTAGACAATCGTATAGATGAGCCGTCCATATGCGTCGTAGATGGCACGGAGCATGTCTTTATTTCCTTTTGCAAGACCTTTTATGGCAGCATAAAATTCATGTTCTGTCATATACCTGTCCCCTCATAACCCCTGCTATATATTATACGTTTCTGATTTCGATTTTTATGGTTGATTTTTAATGGAACAACTTCACCAACCATATTTCTATGCATTATACTGAAAAAAGCGGCAAGACTGTTCATCCTGCCGCCGCATCATTTTGTCTTATAAATCTTTTCCTGTCAACAGCTTGTATGCCTGCAGATATTTGTCGATGGTCTTATCTACGATATCCTGTGGCAATGTCCAGTTATGACCTTCGTTTGCCTTTAACCAGTCACGTGCAAACTGCTTGTCAAAGGATGGCTGGCCATGTCCCGGCTCATAGCCTTCTGCCGGCCAGAATCTGGAGCTGTCCGGTGTCAGCATCTCATCACCAAGTACGATATTGCCTTCCTCGTCCAGACCGAACTCAAACTTTGTATCTGCAATGATGATACCGCGTGAAAGTGCGTACTCTGCACATTTCTTGTACAGGGCAATTGTATAATCGCGAAGCTTTGCCGCATATTCTTCTCCCTTGCCTGGGAAATACTTCTCAAGATGCGCTACGCTCTGCTCATAAGAGATGTTCTCGTCATGATCACCAATCTCAGCCTTGGTAGATGGTGTGTAAATTGGCTCAGGCAGCTTGTCGCTCTCCTTTAAGCCTTCTGGAAGCTTGATGCCACAGACGGTGCCATTTTCCTTGTAGCTTGCCCAGCCACTACCTGTGATATAACCTCTTACGATACACTCGATTGGAAGCATATTCAATTTCCGGCAGAGCATGCTGTTTCCATCAAACTGTGGCTGCTGGAAGAACTCCGGCATATCCTTTACATCTACGGAAATCATATGGTTTGGAAGGATGTCCTCTGTCATATCAAACCAGAATTTTGACATCTGTGTCAATACAGTACCCTTCTTTGTTACCTGATTGTTCAGGATTACATCAAAGCAGCTGATACGGTCTGTTGCAACCATGATCAGGCTGTCTCCGTTGTCGTAGATCTCGCGAACTTTTCCTTCTTTGATCGGCTTCATGTTCTTATCTCCTTTGTCTTTTTAATGAGTCATATTGTTTTACATATAGTTTTTCTAAAGTTTGCACATAACTACTATTTCTACGCAGACGCGCTCTCGCTCACTTCATCACGCAGTGGTACTAAATTCGCGACGATGAAGCTGTCGCTCATTAAGTGCCAGCGTGCTTCAATGTAGTCTGCTTTAGAATTAGTAGTTATGCACAAACTTATATACATTTTATTCGTAAAACAAAATTACTCATACATACTAGCACCTTGGCGATACTTAGGCAAGAGCTATTTTGCAAAAAGCAAGGCAGGAACATAAGAAATCGTCTGCTCCTGCCTTTGTTTATTCATATTCTTTTACAGATGAAGCACGCGGTCTTTGATCTCCTGCGTCCGGCCCTGATTCCAGAACTGTGTTCCGATGTAGCCACAGGTTCTTCGGGCTACAAACAGGTTGTTCTGGTCACGGTTGCCACAGTTCGGGCACTCCCAGATAAGCTTGCCGTTCTCGTCGGTCACAATCTTGATCTCGCCGTCATAACCGCAGATCTCGCAGTAGTCGCTCTTCGTATTTAACTCCGCATACAAAATGTTATCATAGATAAATTTCATTACAGAGATAACCGCCTCCACATTGTCCTGCAGGTTCGGTACTTCCACGTAGCTGATCGCGCCGCCCGGGGAAAGCTTCTGGAATTCAGACTCGAATTTCAGCTTGTCGAATGCATTGACCGGTTCGGTTACATGGATATGGTAGCTGTTCGTAATGTAGTTTTTATCAGTAACACCCTTGATAATTCCAAACCGCTTCTGCAAGCACTTGGCGAATTTGTATGTCGTAGATTCCATCGGCGTACCATAAACGGAATAGCTGATGTTCTCTGCTTCCTTCCACTCTTTACACTTATCATTTAATTTCTGCATGACTTCGAGTGCAAGCTTCTTGCCTTCCGGGGAAGTATGTGTCTTGCCTGTCATGCGCACGCACATCTCGCAAAGTCCTGCATAGCCAAGTGAGATTGTTGAATATCCATTGAACAGTAATTTATCGATGGTCTCACCCTTCTTGAGTCTCGCAAGTGCACCATGTTGCCACAGGATTGGTGCCACATCGGATACCGTTCCGAGCAGACGCTCATGTCTGCATCGAAGTGCCCGGTGACACAGTTCCAGACGGGATTCGAGAATCTCCCAGAACCGATCCATGTGTCCCTCTGCGGAACAAGCAACATCAACCAAGTTGATCGTGACAACACCCTGATTGAATCGTCCGTAATATTTTCTTGTACCATCCGGATTCCGCTGGCTGTCCTCGGATGTCGGGAATGACCGGCAGCCCATGCATGGATAGACATCGCCATTTTTCAGTTCGCGCATCACCTTCGCAGAAATATAATCCGGCACCATGCGCTTTGCGGTGCATTTCGCAGCAAGTTCGGTCAGATACCAATACTTGGAATCCTCAGTGATATTATCTTTGTCAAGCACATAAATGAGCTTCGGAAATGCAGGTGTAATCCAAATGCCCTTCTCGTTCTTGACACCCTGAATTCTCTGCTGCAGCACTTCCTCGATGATCATTGCAAGATCATCCCGTGTCTGACCTTCCGGGACTTCATCAAGATACATGAACATTGTAACGAACGGTGCCTGCCCATTACAGGTCATAAGGGTGATAAGCTGGTACTGGATCGTCTGAATTCCGCTCTTTACCTCTGCACGCAGGCGGCTCTCTGTAATCTTGCTGATCACTTCCTCGTCAAGTGCTTCGCCACACATCTTCCGCTCCTCGATTACCTGCTCGCGGATCTTCTTCCGGCTCACATCGACAAACGGTGCGATATGGGAAAGTGTAAAGGACTGTCCGCCATACTGGTTACTTGCTACCTGCGCCACGATCTGTGTTGTGACATTACATGCAGTGAAGAAGCTGTGCGGCTTCTCAATCATTGTCTCGCTGATGACGGTTCCGTTCTGCAACATATCCTCCAGATTTACCAGGTCGCAGTTATGTTCCCGCTGGGCGAAATAATCCGAATCATGGAAATGGATAATTCCCTGCTCATGTGCTTCCACAATTTCTTTCGGAAGCAGCATACGCTTCGTCAAATCTTTGCTGACCTCGCCTGCCATATAATCACGCTGGGTTGAATTAATGACCGGATTCTTATTTGAATTCTCCTGATTGACTTCCTCATTCATATGATCAATCAGAGCCAGGATTCCGTTATCGGTCGTATTTGATTTTCTGGCAAGTTCCCGCTTATACCGGTAACGCACATACTTCTGGGCAACCTCGTATCCACGCATCTCCATAATTCCGGTCTCCACCATATCCTGAATATCTTCTACGTGAATCGCATGTGTCATGATCTCGATCTGTTTCGCAATGTTATCGGCGATTGCCTGCACCTGATAATCGTTCAACTGATGCAACCGGTCTACCTCTTTGTTTGCAGCATTGATTGCATTGACGATTTTGTCCAGGTCAAAATTTACTTCCTCGCCATTTCTCTTAATTACGTTTGTGTGTACTGCATCCATTTATATTTGACTCCCTTTTTATAATACTTTCTCAAACACTAAATATAGTATTTTCTTTTTTATTTTAATACTATATTTAGTGACCAAGTGCTATTATAATACACACTTACAAAAAAAGGAAGATGTAAATGGAAATTTACACCCTCCTTTTTGCATGTATACAAGTATACATTTTTTATTTGAATTTTACCGCATTTTTTTGTCGATTATTGGATTGCCTTATGAATCTCCTGCAATGACATAACACCGATCTCACCATATTTTAAGACTGCTTCGATACCCTCTGCGGTTGCACGTGCGGCTGCCATCGTTGTCATATATGGAACCTTTGCACGGATCGCGGTCTTGCGGACATAACTGTCATCAAACACCTTCTCTTCCTGTGTTGCCGGTGTGTTGATGATGAGCTGGATCTTGCCGTTCATCACTGCATCCACGATATTCGGTCTGCCCTCCTGCATCTTGTTGATACGGTCTGCCTGGATGCCATTTGCGATCAGAAGCTCATAAGTAGTACCTGTTGCCACGATATGGAATCCACATTTTTCAAATGTCTTCGCGATATCTACAACCTCTGGCTTATCCTTGCGGCTGACAGAAAAAAGCACCGTGCCTTCCTTCGGAAGTCTTGTCTGGGTTGCTTCCTGTGCCTTGTAGAATGCCTCGCCGACATTCGTTGAAAGTCCAAGTACCTCGCCGGTTGAACGCATCTCAGGTCCTAATACCGGGTCAACCTCCTGGAACATGTTGAATGGGAATACGGCTTCCTTCACGCCATAATATTTCGGCTTTACTTCCTTCATCTCTGGAAGCGGAGATGGCTTGCCGGTTAACTCACTTGTCATGATCTGTGTTGCAATCTTCACCATAGATACGCCACATACCTTGGATACCAATGGTACGGTACGGGATGCACGTGGATTTGCTTCGAGTACATATACCTTGTCGTTCTCGATTGCATACTGCATATTCATCAAACCGCAGACACCCATTTCCTCTGCGATCTTTCTTGTATAATCCTTGATCGTCTCCACGAGATTCTCAGGAATTCCTCTGGATGGAAGAATACATGCTGAATCACCGGAGTGAACACCTGCAAGCTCGATATGCTCCATAACAGCTGGTACAAATGCATGCTTGCCATCTGCGATCGCATCTGCCTCACACTCAGTTGCATGGCGCAGGAAACGGTCGATCAGGATTGGACGGTCCGGTGTCACACCAACAGCGGCTGCCATATATTTCTTCAGAGATTCCGGCTCGCTGACAACCTCCATACCACGTCCGCCAAGGACATAAGATGGACGAACCATAACCGGATAACCGATCTTCTCAGCAACAGCAAGTGCTTCCTCAACATTCGTTGCCATGCCAGCTTCTGGCATCGGGATGTCAAGCTTCTCCATCATTGCACGGAAGAGATCACGATCCTCTGCCATATCGATAACTTCTGGGGATGTACCAAGGATACGCACGCCGTTCTTCTTCAAGTCTGCTGCCAGATTCAGCGGTGTCTGTCCACCGAACTGTGCAATGACGCCCACCGGCTGCTCCTTCTCATAGATCGAAAGTACATCTTCGAGTGTCAATGGCTCAAAATACAATTTATCAGATGTATCGTAATCTGTCGAAACCGTCTCCGGGTTACAGTTTACGATGATTGTCTCAAATCCAAGCTCCTTTAATGCAAGGGCTGCATGTACACAACAATAGTCAAACTCGATACCCTGACCGATACGGTTTGGACCACCGCCAAGGATCATGATCTTCTTGTTGTTCGTAATTGTTGTGTGGTCTGGTGCATTATAAGTTGAATAGTAATAAGAACGGTCTTCAGTTCCACTTACATGTACCGGCTCCCAGCTCTCAGTAATGCCGTAGCCAAGGCGGGTATTGCGGATATCGTCCTCTGGAACTTCAAGCAGCTTGCTTAAGTAACGGTCTGAGAAACCATCCTTCTTCGCCTGCTCCATTGTATCCTTGTCGAGTGTCTCACCCTTCTTTGCAAGCAGTGCTTCTTCCTCTTCTACAAGCTCCTTCATCTGCTCAATGAAGTAATGCTTGATCTTCGTCAGGTTGTATAACTCCTCAACTGTCGCGCCCTTACGAAGTGCCTCATACATGATAAACTGTCTCTCACTGGTTGGCTCTACCAGCATTGCAAGCAGCTCATCCTTTGTCTTATCATGGAAATCCTTCGCAAAGCCAAGTCCGTAACGACCGATCTCCAAGCTTCGGATTGCCTTCTGGAATGCTTCCTTATAAGTCTTACCGATACTCATAACTTCACCAACAGCACGCATCTGTGTACCAAGCTTGTCCTGCGCATCCTTGAACTTCTCAAATGCCCATCTGGCAAACTTGATTACGACATAATCGCCGCCCGGAACATATTTGTCGAGGGTTCCATGCACGCCGCAAGGAATCTCATCCAATGTAAGTCCGGCTGCAAGCATCGCTGATACAAGCGCGATTGGGAATCCTGTCGCTTTGGAAGCAAGTGCAGAAGAACGGGAAGTTCTAGGGTTGATCTCGATTACAATGATTCGATCTGTCACCGGATCATGTGCAAACTGTACGTTTGTTCCACCGATCACCTGTACTTCGTCTACAATCTTATATGCCTGCTCCTGCAAACGCTTCTGACATTCCTCAGAGATTGTAAGCATTGGTGCAGAACAGAAGGAATCTCCCGTGTGTACGCCGAGTGGATCAATGTTCTCAATGAAGCAGACCGTAATCATGTTACCCTTTGCATCACGGACAACCTCAAGCTCCAGCTCTTCCCAGCCAAGGATTGACTCCTCAACGAGTACCTGTCCTACCAGACTTGCCTGCAGACCTCTTGCACAGACGGTCTTCAACTCTTCTACATTGTAGACAAGTCCGCCACCGGCACCGCCCATTGTATAGGCTGGACGCAAAACAACTGGGTAACCAAGCTTATCTGCAATCGCAAGTGCTTCTTCTACAGAATAGGCAACTTCACTGCGCGCCATCTCGATTCCCAGTTTGTTCATAGTTTTCTTAAATTCAATTCGGTCCTCACCACGTTCGATCGCATCTACCTGAACGCCGATGACCTTCACGTTATATTTGTCAAGTATGCCTGCAGCTGCAAGCTCGGAACACAAATTAAGACCCGACTGACCACCGAGGTTCGGTAATATCGCATCTGGACGTTCCTTGGCAATAATCTGCTCCAATCTTGTCACATTCAATGGCTCAATATATGTCACATCCGCAATACCAGGATCTGTCATAATGGTTGCAGGATTGGAATTCACCAGAATGATCTCATAGCCGAGCTGTCTTAAAGCTTTGCATGCCTGCGTGCCGGAATAGTCAAACTCACATGCCTGACCGATAATGATTGGACCGGAACCGATAATCAGAACTTTTTTAATGTCTTCTCTTTTGCTCATATTTGCCCCCTTGTGTAATATTTAATCCGATTTTTATCCAAAATCACTTAATTATACTAGATGTGAGGGGCAAATACAATCAGAGAAATGGCATTAAAAAAGAACCCTTGAAAAAAGGGTTCTTTCGTGGTTTTGCTTAGTTTTCCGAAATCATATCCACAAAATATTGATGAATCTTTACTTCTTCGGTCAGTTCCGGGTGGAATGCTGTCACGAGCTGTTTTCCCTGACGGGCAGCTACGATCTTGCCGTCGCATGTCGCCAAGACATCGACACCATCACCAACGCTCTCAATATACGGAGCACGGATAAATGTCATGCCGACGGTTCCGATTCCCTTGAACTCTTCTTCTGCGAAGAAGCTGCCAAGCTGTCTACCGTAAGCATTTCTGCGCGCTACGATGTTCATCGTCCGGAAGCCAAGTGCATCTTCTCCGTCAATATCCTTTGCCAGAAGAAGCAAGCCGGCGCAGGTACCGAATACCGGCAGACCTGCCTCGATCTTCGCCTTGAGTGGCTCATACAGGGAAAGCTCCTTCAGAAGCTTTCCCATAACTGTACTTTCGCCGCCCGGAATGATCAATCCATCCATATCGTCCTGCAGATCATCTGCCTGACGGATCTCGAAGTGTGGAATATGTAATTTGTCCAGAGATGCTTCATGCTCTGCAAATGCACCCTGCAATGCCAATATTCCTATCTTCATCTTACTTTCCTCTTTCTGCCATAAGAATCTCAATCTCAGACTCATTGATTCCGACCATAGCCTCACCAAGGTCTTCTGAAAGCTCTGCAATCAGCTTTGCATCCTGATAGTTTGTAACAGCCTTTACGATAGCGGCTGCACGCTTTGCAGGATTTCCAGACTTGAAGATACCAGAACCAACGAATACACCCTCTGCACCAAGCTGCATCATAAGTGCTGCGTCAGCAGGTGTTGCAACACCACCGGCTGCGAAGTTTACAACCGGAAGCTTGCCATTCTCATGGACATAACGTACAAGTTCAACTGGTACCTGAAGCTGCTTAGCTGCTTCATAAATCTCATCCTCTGCCATACCTACGATACGACGGATCTCTGAGTTCATGGCACGCATATGACGAACGGCCTGTACAACATCACCGGTTCCCGGCTCACCCTTTGTACGGATCATAGATGCACCTTCCTCGATACGACGAAGTGCCTCGCCAAGATCACGTGCACCACAGACAAACGGTACCTTGAACTTCGTCTTATCAATATGGTAAATATCATCGGCCGGTGATAAAACTTCACTCTCGTCGATGTAATCAATCTCGATTGCTTCGAGGATCTGTGCCTCTACGAAATGTCCGATACGGCACTTAGCCATAACTGGAATTGTAACAGCTTCCTGAATTCCCTTGATCATCTTTGGATCACTCATACGGGATACGCCGCCAGCTGCACGAATATCGGCTGGAATTCTCTCCAATGCCATAACTGCACATGCACCTGCTTCCTGTGCAATTCTTGCCTGCTCCGGTGTTGTAACGTCCATGATAACGCCACCCTTTAACATCTGTGCAAGGTTCTTATTCAATTCATATCTGTTCTCGCTCATTGTTGTTCCTCCTGATTGCTCTTTTATTTCATAATTTCCTGATATTCTTGCAGATATACATACAAGAAAACTACGGATATAATTAAAGCACAGAAACTGGATATATTGAAATAACCAGTCCCTATGCTTTTAACAATGTCAGTTTGAACTGTTTTTAATTATTTTTACATATCTGACCTTATGTGACCTTATAGTCAGTTTTTTCCGTTATTTTGTACCGAAGATACGGTCGCCCGCATCGCCAAGTCCAGGACAGATGTAGGCATTCTCATTCAGCTCACGATCCAAATGTCCAACATAGATCTGTACATCTGGATGTGCTTCATGCAGCTTCTGTACACCTTCCGGCGCTGCAATGATACACATGAACTTAATCTTCTTCCCACCATGTTCCTTAATCTGTGTGATCGCATCCACGGCGGAGCCGCCGGTTGCAAGCATCGGATCGGTTACGACAATGATTCTCTCATCAATCGGATTCGGAAGCTTGCAGTAATACTCATGTGGAATGTGCGTCTCCTCATCCCGGTACATACCAATGTGTCCAACCTTTGCAGATGGTACGAGTGCAAGCACGCCCGGCACCATGCCAAGTCCTGCACGAAGAATCGGAACGATAGCGAGCTTACGTCCGGAAATCATCGGAGTCATGCATTTCTCGATCGGAGTCTCAATCTCCACATCCTGCAATGGCAGGTCACCAAGTGCTTCAAATCCTTCAAGCATCGCAATCTCCTCTACGAGTTTACGGAACTCATTGGTTCCTGTATTCTTGTCACGCAGAATGGAAATCTTATGCTGAATCAACGGATGCTCAAAAATCGTAATATTTTTCTCATTCTTAAAATCCATTTTGTAATCTCCTTTTTTCTAGTTTTTTGCTTTTGTTATTATATTTATTCCTTAGACTTCACAAAGACACCACGGCTCTGGTCACCATCCGGATTTGCACCGAACTGGTAATCATTTCCAGGCAGAATCGCATTTAACAGAATTCCTGCGATCGCTGCAATAGCAAGCGCTGTCAGTGTGATAGATGTCTCCCCGATTGTAAATGTGATACCGTTTGAGAAACCAAGTCCACAGACGAAGATCACACCAGCAATAATCAGGTTTCTGGAACGTGTCAGATCTACCTTATTCTCAACGACATTCCGCACACCGATGGCTGAAATCATACCATATAACATGAAGGATACACCGCCAATAATCGCTGATGGCATCGTGGAAATGACAGCTGCGAACTTCGGAATGAAGGACAGTACGATTGCAAATACGGCTGCCAGACGGATAACCATCGGATCGTATACTTTGGAAAGCTCTAATACACCTGTGTTCTCACCGTATGTTGTGTTTGCAGGTCCGCCGATTGCTCCTGCAAATGCAGTTGCAAGACCATCACCAACTAATGTACGGTGCAGACCCGGGTCCTGAATAAAGTTCTTGCCAACGGTTGCAGAAATAGCTGACATATCACCCACATGCTCCATCATCGCAGCGATTGCGATTGGTGCCATAACCAGAATCGATGTGAGATCAAATTTTGCAAACTGGAACTGTGGTACACCGAAGAAGCTTGCGGATTTCACCGACTCAAATGCGATGATCGCACTGCCATCCGGATTCGTAAGTCCTGCTGCATTCATGATCACTGCTGCCACGTAAGAAATCAAAACACCCATCAAAATCGGGATGATCTTGAACATACCTTTACCCCAGATATTGAAGATGATGATAACCGCTAACGCGATTACCGCAAGCCACCAGTTTGTGCTGGCATTTGAAATTGCGGATGGTGCAAGCGAAAGTCCGATACAGATAATGATCGGTCCGGTTACAACCGGTGGAAGGAAACGCATCACGCGGTTTACGCCAACCAGCTTGATAATCAATGCCATAACCAGATACAATGCACCGGCTACTACCACGCCACCGCAGGCATAAGCTACCTTGTCATTTGCTGCCATATCGGCGAATTTACCGGTATCCAGATTGGCAACGGTTGAAAATCCACCTAAGAATGCAAACGAAGATCCAAGAAACGCCGGTACTTTAAACTTCGAACATACATGGAAAAGCAATGTACCAAAGCCCGCACAGAAAAGTGTGACTGATACGGTCAGACCTCTCGTCAATGGCTCCCCACATGCATCTGCAAAATACCCGGACACTAAAATTGGGACTAAGATAGTTGCACCGAACATTGCAAACATATGCTGTAATCCCAAAATCAAAACCTTCGGTAATCCAAGCTTTTTCGCATCTCTAACTGCTCCATCATTTGTGTCACCCATAGTTTTTACCTCTTTCCCTCTCTTGACTTGTAAGAGAATTTATTTGTATTCTATTATGCACGAGCAGAAGGGATTTTGCAACAAGAAATCATAGGGATTTTTGCGGGATAGCATAGAGATTTTTGTTACTCTGTTTGACAGGCTTGCGGTGGTAAGTTGGGGGAATTTTCAATTTTCCAGTAGAATCCCCAATTGCGGATAACCATGCTGAAACAAATTGGGGGATTTTTTCACATTATCAAGAAATCCCCCAATCACAAGTCTGGAAATTGAAGCCAATTGGGTAAAGAATGCACATATACCAATATTCCCCCAAACGATTTTGAAAAAAGGGCAGAAATTATTGGGTAAATATATTGAAATACGGAAAATCCCCCAATAGAACACGAATATATCGGAATGAAATAGGGGAATAATTTCGTATTTTCAAAATACACCCAATATCATCCACGACACAATGTTTAATACAGGAAAAAATAAAAAATGATGCAGGCATGATATGCTAATATAATGAAGTTCTCTGATACGTGCGCAGGTCATCACGCTATCGTGTAGTGACATGTGATATAATGGAAAAAACTTTACAGAATCGAGATACGTTATGAAGAAAATACTTACATATATAAAAAGAGAAACCGTCCTGATGGTAAGCCTTGTGCTCGCCATCCTCTCCATGTTCCTCGTCCATCCGGACAGAAAATACATCTCCTACATCGACTGGCATTCCATCACACTCCTGTTCTGCCTGATGGCTGTTATGGCTGGATTCAAGGAAACCGGTCTGTTCCGCACGATCGGAAATGCACTGCTTGCACACGTTCATACAACAAGACAATTATTTCTTGTACTGGTGTTGCTTCCATTTGTATTCAGCATGTTTATCACAAACGATGTCTCACTGATTACCTTTGTGCCATTTGCGATCATTGTGCTTTCCATGTCGGAGAAGGAACATCTGATCATTCCTGTCGTTGTGATGCAGACAATCGCTGCGAACCTCGGAAGTATGCTTATGCCGATGGGGAATCCACAGAACTTGTATCTATATGCGAAATCTGGCATGTCCCTCGGTACATTCGTGGAAATTATGCTCCCTTACACGATTGCTTCGCTACTTGGAATCCTGATTTCCATGTTCTTCATCAAACAGCATGCCATTGTAATCGATCGGAACGACAATGCAGTTAAACTTCCGAAAAAGCAGATTATCCTTTACAGCATCGCATTCGTGCTGTGCCTGTTGAATGTCGCCAAACTTCTGGACATCCGCATCCTGTTTGCGATCATTCTTGTACTGTTCCTGCTTGTATCGCGAAAAACTCTGCTTCACGTGGACTACGCACTGCTCGGCACATTTATCGGATTTTTCGTATTCATCGGAAATATGGAGCGCGTGCCAGCTTTCCAATCCTTCCTTGAAAGCATCATTACCGGACAGGAAACATACATTGCAATCGGTGCCAGCCAGATTATCAGCAACGTGCCAACTGCCCTTTTGCTGTCGGGATTTACAACGAATTGCAAGGCACTTATCATCGGCGCCAACCTCGGCGGACTTGGCACGCTCATCGCTTCGATGGCAAGCCTGATCTCTTATAAACAAATTGCCCGGGAATATCCGGGCAAAAAGGGGAAATATTTTCTGTGGTTTACGATTGTCAATGTGGTGTTTCTGGCTGGGTTGATGGGATTGTATGCGATTCTTTAGATGGATATTTCTATTAAAATTATTAAGGGTATTCAATCTTGCAGGAAATGAGAACGCCGTTGGAATCTACATAGTAGAAATTATTTAAGGTTATTCAATCTAATTACAGATCAAAGGAAACCGTATTTCTACGATGTTTTTTGTTATTCAAATATCTGCTTTATGGATAGCAACAATTGGTATTTATCAGTTACTCATATCTTTTTTCTGTCTGATAAATTCTATATTATTTCTTTCTAAATCTTCAATAGTTATATCTCCATATTCTAAAGATGATTTTACAGTTTCTTGATAACCATTAGAATATATAACTATTACATATTTACTTTTTTCGCAAGGAAAATAATATATATATTCTTTATCTTCATAAAATTGTTCTAATGCAGTATTACAAGTAATATTTTCTTCTTTTGTTTTATCTATTATCTTTAAGTGTGTAAAAGTTTGACTATTTTTATCTATATACTTATTTTCGCTTATAAAAACAACTCCAATAATACAGATAATTGGTATTAAAATAATAATAATCTTTTTTACTAAATCTTTATAATCAATTTTATTTTTTTCTAAAAGAAATATGTTTCTTATTAATTGGTTGATTGATTTTATTCGCAATATACCAAACATAACTAACGCACCCATTACATTTAAAATCACATCATCAATATCGCAACAACCAGACATTGTAATAAATTGCAACAGTTCAATACCTATAACTATGCAAATCATTGTTACTAAAAAGTTTTTAAATTTCTTTTGTTTTTTTTATAATATTGGTAAGAAAAAGGCAAAAGGCATTAAAGCAACTGCATTTCCTAAAATATTATATATAAATATATATGGTGCAATATCTCCACTAATAAACTTTGTAATGTAACCAAATATTGTTTTAAATGGAATTAAATTAAATGAGTTAGACATATAACTTCTAAACAATTCACTATTCCAATTCAATATATTAAAATTTCCTCTAAAAAAGTAATCATCAAATAAGGTAAGTGTTGATAATAATATAATATATAAAATAAACCATATACCTATATTTATTTTTAAAACCTTATTCTTATATTTCTTATCTATATATTTTGTTAAAACTAAACCACCAAAATACATAAAAAGGCAACCTGATAGTAATAATACTATTCTTCCAGTTGGACTTAAACGTAATAATTCATTAAACTCTACACTAAAATAATATATCAAAATAAATATAGCAACTAAATATAATATTATGCTTAATATTAAACTTATTTTTTTCTTCATATATTAACACCTTTTTCTCAACACTAAATTACTTTTTTTATCGCTTTCAATTTAGTACATTATATCATATGTCACCACGCGTCAGCGTGATGACCTGCGCACGCATTATAGTGGCTCCACATTTTGACCCACCTACAAATCCATAAGCTACAATTTTTTAATCGGATGCCTGATTACCGTTTTCCACTTCTCCGGTGCAACTTTTCTAGTATCCGACATATAGATTTCATGATGAAGTCTTTTTTCAGTTATATCGTTTTGATATCCCTGTTCTTCCAAAAAGGCATCAATTATAATTCACATACCATAATATACTCTTCTTCGTTTTCATCAATGATTTGAAAACCCACATTCAGATACATCTTCACTGCATAATTTGCTTTTTGCACTGCCAAAGACGTTTTCCTGTAACCTCTGTCCATTAACTCTGCAAGCATCTGCTTCATAAGAGCAGTTCCGATACCCAATCCGCGGTATTCTTCATATAAAGATATTGCAAATGAGGGCACACCATCTTCTATGTGACCGTAATCATCCATGATACGAACCCATACTGCTCCTATAATATTGCGAAACAGCTTTTTGCCTCTTTCTTCCGCCTGCGGCTCCATCTCTGCCACAAAACAGATGTCACATTCCCTACTTCCGAATTTCTCCACATAAACCTGCAGTTCCGGCGCATTGATAATCTCTTTGGGCGGTGCTTCTACACCTTCCGGGATAAAAATCGCCTCATAGAGAAAATCATCCAAAACTTCATATTCATCGCTTGTTATTTTTCTGATTGTATAACTTATTTTCTCCGAAAAAGTAATTTTTGCAATAATCTTCTCAAGGTCATACTCTTTTGCCGGAAGAATTAACGCATGCTCTCCCAATACTTCTTTTATAATGGACAATTCTAACTCCTGTCTGTGCTTGAGATGATTAATCAAATCCTTCTCTCCACTATAACCATGCTTCTTTCCGTAAGGCGACTTTATGATGTAATCTAACATCAACTGGTACCATACCTCATTTCCTTCCTCATCACAACGCTCTCTTTGAATGATTTGAAGATTTTCTTCCAATCTATCGCTATAAAGATACAAAAGCAAAAAATTCTTTCTATCAAGAAGCAAAAACAATTCCCGATAAAACTCTATAATTTCTTCATCACTCAGCACATGAAACAGTATCATATCCTCCACTATGTTCTGAAAAAATGCACATTCAAACAGATATCCCGTTTCTGTAAAGTTGCGAAACCGATTGAAGATAATCTCCTTTAGCTCCGACAACGATTTTCGTCCATTATAGATTTCATAACATTCCAAATCTTTATAAAATCCCAGCACCTCAGTTTTAATCTTGGTATAAGTAACAATATAGTATTCCTGCTCTTTCATCGTATTTTTCAAAATCTCACTTTCAACTTCAGGATATTTTAACAATATCGCTTTATAATCCACCTCCGACATCCATGCACACCAAGCCAGATCCACCGGTGAATAATCCCCTTCCCTGCACACATGTAACTTCGGAAGCAACTTTGAAATTCCATTTATCAAAGTGCTTTTCCCCATACCTTGAATACCTTCTACAAAAATATTTGTCATAAGCCTAACCTCCTTTTCCTTTACAACTTCACCACTTGGGTTGCTATCTTTTCACAAAACTTCACATCATGTTCTACAAATAAAATGGTAGGCTCATACGCAAGAATCAGTTGCTCCAACTGCATACGTGAAAAGACATCAATATAATTTAAGGGTTCATCCCAGATATACAAATGTGCCGGTGTAAGCAAGCTTTTTGCCAATAGCACCTTTTTCTTCTGTCCTTCCGAATAATTCTCTATGCTTTTTGAAAACTGCGTCCTATCAAAGTCCAACTGCCGAAGGATAGAACAAAACAGACTCTTATTTAAATGATGTTCTTCGCAAAATTGTTCAATATCACCCTTTAATTCTTTTGTCTCCTGTCCCACATAAGAAATAATAAGTCCGCTTGCAACCTCGCATAATCCCTTTTCAGACACTTCCAAACGTTCTGTAGAAGAACCGGACTTTTGCAAAACCATTTTTATGAATGTGGATTTTCCGCATCCGTTCTCTCCCAACAAAACAATTCTGTCTCCTTTTTCAATCGAAAAAGACAGTCCTTCAAATAGCGGCTCTCTTCCGTCTTTGTATTGCAGACCGTACTCCTTCAGATTTACTAGAGTTTTTTTATGATGCGAAAGAGGAACCAGTTTCAATTCCACCGTCGATTCGATATCCTGTAAAAGTCCTTCCTTCTCCTCAATCTCCTTTTCAATCCGCATCTCCATCTGCTTTACTCGGCTCTGCATTTTTTTGGTTTTTGCACCAATGTAGCTTCGAGTACTCAAACACCTGTCATGCTCCTTTATGGGATCAAATCCAATCTTGGTACGTTCATTTTTATCCGCCCATCCCGAAACCCTGTCTGCAGCCTCATTTAGTTTTCTGATTTCCTTCCTGTGCTTCTCATTCTCCGCTATAGCAAATTGATCTTTTCGCCGTTTGTTCTCCCACCAAGTCGAGAAATTACCCTGCTGCACCTCAATGCTGTTCCGATTTAACACCAGACAATGATTCGTACATGCATCCAATAAATCTCTGTCATGAGAAACCAATATAAACCCCTTCTTACCGACCAGATAATTCTTAACAATCTCTCTGGAATTTTTATCAAGATGATTGGTAGGTTCATCTACCAGCAAAAAATCATTTTCCTCAGAAAACAGAATCGCAAGCATAGCCTTCGTACGTTCTCCCGGACTCAAGGTTTTAAAAGGCCTATAAAGGATATCTGCATTTTCCGACAATTTTTCAAGTTCACAAATCACCTTCCACAGCTCACAACTCGGCTTTAACTCATCCATAAATTCTGCAATCGGGTTTTCCATTTTTTCTTCTGCAATCTCATAGGGAAAGTAATCAAATCTCGTGGTCGTATGAATAGAACCGCTAAACTCATACTTTCCAAGCAGTAATCTCAAAAATGTAGTTTTCCCTTTCCCGTTTCTCCCAATAAAGCCCAGTTTCCAATTCGTATCAATAGAAAATGAAACCTTCTCAAACACATTATCATAACTACCCTCGTAGCCAAAAGTAAGATTATTTACACTAATTTGTGACATATACATTCCTCCTCTCAGGGTTCCGTAATCAAGCTGGCTTTGGCAACAAAAAAAACGGAACCGCTTGTTGCCAAACAGTCCCGTTACGTACTATAACCTCATGAATTTAATAAAAGCAGGATATATACCTGTCACTTTATACTTTTGCACACAAAAAGAGAGGTTATGAGAACATAATCCACTTTTGGCAACATGACAAACAATATGAGCCTTTTTGCTCATACCAAAAAAACATTCATGTAATCAAAAGTAAACTATCTTCTCATCTTTTCACCTCTCTCCTTAAGATGCTTTTATCCTAGCATTGTGAAGCAGGAATGTCAAGATAGGATTTTCCTAATTCAACTCATTCCACACATCCACATAATCCTGCAATCCACCCGGTCGCATGGCAAAACTCACATAACTAGCCGGTTCCTCTCTTGCAAGTCTGGCAAGAATTCCGGCATCATTCGGTTCCTCAAACACAACCTGCGTTTCTGCCTTATCGCAATCAATTATAAGTTCCTTGCCACCCATATCTGTTATTACAACAGAATTTCTGCTACCATCGTAATGATACAATGTATAATTTAGTGCCATGTAACCACCTCGCTATCTAAATCATCCCAAAATGCTCCAACGCATCTCTTATCGCCTTTTCTTTTTCCATCGGACACTGTGGCTGTCTACTATCTTCGGACTTTGGCAGATTGTAATTCATTCCAACCTCTATTCCACATTTCCCTTTTACCTGTGAAATATACAGGTTAGAAACCTTCAAACCATGCTCTTTTAAGACATACTCCTTAATCTCCTCATAAGTCGCCTTACTTTCCGCACTGGTCAAATCCAGCTCGTCCAACTCTATCTCAACCTCAATCCTGTCATCCGGTTTTTGTTGGGACAAGAGAACGACCGTCTCAGCGTGCTTCATTATATCACACCTTTGTGAACTTTTCTGCCACTTCCATTACACTCACAACTTAATGACTTCTTGAATACTTCCCGAAAAAGAAAACTGCCATCAGTTAAGACAGCAGTTCCTTTTCGGTTGGTATGCTATTAAGAATACACAATTTCGTTCAATACAATCTCATCTGCACAGGCTCGAATGTTATTCATCAATCCTATCCATCGCATCATATCCTCCGCTTTCAGTTGTTCCGTCACACCTTGTTTTCTTGCCATTTCCTTTATCAGATACTCCGCCATATTCCTACGCCAGCACTGCATTTCCGGTATACAACTGGTAATATCTGCCCTTCTTTTCGAGCAGTTCTTCGTGTGTTCCACGCTCAATGATACGTCCCTGTTCAAGTACCATGATACAGTCGCTGTTGCGGATTGTGGAGAGTCGATGTGCGATTACAAATGTCGTTCTTCCATGCATCAGCTTGTCCATACCATCCTGTACCAGACGCTCGGTTCTTGTATCAATCGAGCTTGTTGCTTCATCCAGAATAAGCGCCGGCGGATCGGCGATCGCCGCCCGCGCAATGGCGAGAAGCTGGCGCTGTCCCTGACTTAAGTTTGCGCCGTCACCAGTCAGAACGGTATCATACCCCTGTGGCAGACGCCGGATGAATCCGTCGGCATTCGCAAGCTTTGCGGCTGCCTCGACCTCTTCGTCTGTCGCATCAAGTCGTCCATAGCGGATATTCTCCCGCACGCTCATGCTGAACAGATGTGTATCCTGCAATACGATGCCGAGTGATCTTCGCAGGTCGGCTTTCTTGATCTTGTTGATATTGATTCCATCGTACCGGATCTTTCCATCCTGAATATCGTAGAACCGATTGATCAGATTCGTGATCGTCGTCTTTCCGGCACCGGTCGAGCCGACGAACGCAAGCTTTTGTCCCGGCTGTGCAAACATCGAAACATTGTGCAGCACAATCTTATCATCGGTATATCCGAAGTCCACGTCGTCAAATACGACGTCACCTTTCAGCTCCACATATGTGGTTGGATCGCCATTTGTATGCTTGTGCGCCCACGCCCAGAGTCCGGTACGCTTCTCACTTGGCATAAGCTGTCCATTTTCACGCTTTGCATTGACCAGCTCGACATAGCCCTCGTCCACTTCCGGCTCCTCATCCAGCAGATTGAAGATTCGCTCCGCTCCGGCAAGTGCCATTACGATTGCATTGATCTGCATACTGATCTGGTTGATCGGCATGTTGAAGTTCTTGTTGAAGGTCAGGAAACTTGCCAGTCCGCCCAGCGTGAATCCACCGACATTTCCAATCGCCAGCATACCACCGACAATCGCACAGAGCACATAGCTGATATTTCCAAGCTGCGCGTTGATTGGTCCTAAAATATTCGAATAGTTATTCGCCTTGTAGGAGCTCTCGCACAAAGCATCGTTCAGCTTGTCAAATGCCTCCTTGCTCTCTTCCTCGTGGCAGAACACCTTGACTACGCGCTGTCCCTGCATCATCTCCTCGATATAACCATTGACCGTACCGATATCTTTCTGCTGCGCAATGAAATGCTTCGCGGATAAACCACCGATTTTTCTTGTCAGCACCAACATGATGCCAACCATGAAAAATGTCAGTGCCGTAAGTGGAATGTTCAGCATGAACATACAGACGGTCGTACTGATAATCGTAATCGCACTGTTGAAAAGCTGTGGCATCGACTGGCTGATCATCTGTCTCAGCGTATCGGTATCATTTGTATACATGGACATGATATCACCGTGCGCATGGGTGTCAAAATATTTGATTGGAAGCTGCTCCATCTTCGTGAACATCGAATCACGGAATGTTTTCAGCATTCCCTGTGTGACATTAACCATGATCCGGTTATAGGAATACGAAGCAATAATTCCGATCCCATAGAAGCATGCGACACGTCCGATTGCATGGAGCAATGGTGTGTAATTCTTCGTCTCACTCTTTAACAGCGGTGTGATATAGTCGTCGATCAACCGCTGCATGAACATCGTTCCCTGTACATTTGCAAGAACGTTGATGATGATACAGATTGCAACAATAATAATCGCTGCGCCATAATGCTTCATCAGCATTCCCATCAACCGCTTCAGAAGCTTGCCCGGATTCTCCGGTCCTTTTCCTCTTTGATTACGCATGCTGATTCACCTCCTTCGTCGCAACAGGCGCCTCATCATCAAAATCAGCATTGGCGCCGGCACCGTTTTGTGACTCATATACCTCGCGGTAAATATCATTTCCGGCAAGCAGCTCTTCATGCGTTCCAATACCGTTGATTTCACCCTCGTTCATGACGATGATCCGGTCGGCATGCTCCACACTGGAGATACGCTGTGCAATGATAATCTTCGTTGTGTTCGGAATCTCGGTTGCAAATGCCGCACGGATCTTCGCATCCGTCGCCGTATCAACCGCACTCGTCGAATCATCTAAGATCAGGATCTTCGGATTCTTCAATAGTGCACGCGCAATACACAGACGCTGCTTTTGTCCGCCGGATACATTCGAACCACCCTGCTCGATATATGTGTTGTAGCCATCCGGCATCTTCTCGATGAATTCATCGGCGCAGGCAAGCTCACACGCACATCTGCACATCTCGTCAGTAGCATCCTTATCACCCCAGCGGAGATTCTCGTAAATCGTTCCGCTGAACAATGTATTCTTCTGCAGCACAACGGCGACTTCATTTCGAAGCGTCTCCATGTCATATTCCCGGACATCTTTGCCGCCAACTCTGACACTGCCCTTCGACACATCATACAAACGGCTGATCAGGCTGACAAGGCTTGTCTTCGCGCTACCGGTTCCGCCGATGATGCCGATCGTCTCACCTGTTTTAATTGCTACATTGATATCCTTCAATACGAAATCCTTCGCCGACTCCTTGTAACGGAAATATACGTGATCAAACTCCACGCTTCCGTCCGCTACTTCCATATCTGGCTGTTCCGGATTCTTCAAGGTCGTATCCTCGTTGATCACCTCTGCGATACGTCTCGCGCTCGCCATACTCATACTGATCATGACGAATACCATCGAAAGCATCATTAGGCTCATCAGGATATTCATGCAGTATGCAAGCAGGCTCATCAGATTACCTGTCGTAAGCGAATCGCTCACGATCATGTGCGCACCAACCCAGCTGATTAACAGGATACAGCTATACACCGTGAACATCATGACCGGCATGTTGCAGGCGATGATGCTCTCTGCCCGCACAAACATGTTGTATACCTTCGCGCTTGCCTGTGCGAATTTATTTGTCTCATACTCCTCGCGGACATATGCCTTAACGACTCGGATTGCCGATACATTCTCCTGCACGCTGGCATTTAAGTCGTCGTACTTCTCAAATACGATATTGAAATATTTATTTGCCTTGCGGATAATGAACTGTAACACAATGCCAAGCAAAATAACTGCAACCAGGTAAATACTTGCAATTCGTGCATTGATTAAAAATGCAGCTGCCATCGCGCAGATCATGCTCGCCGGGGCACGCATACCCATACGCAGGATCATCATATAGGAATTCTGCACATTTGTTACATCGGTCGTCATACGAGTCACCAGTCCGGCGGTACTGTACTTGTCAATGTTTGTAAATGAAAATGTCTGGATATTATAATACATCGCCTGCCGCAGATTCTTAGCGAACCCGGCAGATGCATATGCACCGTAACGGCCTCCCATAAGTCCCGCAAATAGTCCGACTGCCGCTGCCACGATCATCCATGCACCGACTACGCAGATATGGTGAATGTCACCGCCCGGCACATTGACGCCATCGTCAATGATGGATGCCATCAGGAACGGGACGAGTGTTTCCATCAGAACTTCCAACAGCATAAACAGTGGGGTTGCGATGGACGCGGCTTTGAATTCTTTGATTTGTTTTCCTAACGTCTTTAACATGTTGTCTCCTTTCTTATGCTTCAATTTCGTCCATGATGCATTTGTATATATGTCTATATTCAATTCTGGTAATATATGATGTATTGAAACTAAGAAGTGCTAGATGTTCTGATTCACACAGAACTCCTGCACGCAACCGCCGCCAATTCGCCATCCGTGGCTCAATGGCGGCTTGTTTGAACATCGTGTTCAAACATTGCTGATTACTTACAGAACATCAAGTACTTCTAAGTTCCAAACATATCTATATTTCCAGAATTGAATATGGACATTTACAAATTGCATCATGTCGCTCACTCTCTTAATCATAGGAAAGCAAGCCAAGTGACCTTCTGGTTACTTACAGGCTTGCTTGATTTCTGGTGCTCCAAGGCTTGTCAATTCGGCTCCAAGCTTATCTGTAATTGATAAAAACTGTGTGATTTCTTCCTCTGTTAAGCTTTCTCTCAGCCGCTGTTCCATCTGCATCACACGTGTATGGATTTTTGCTTCGAGTGCCTGTCCTGCTTCGGTCAGTTCCAGTTTCTTCAGGCGTGCATCTCTGGCTACACTGGAACGTTTGATGAGTCCGTTCTTCTCCATCGTCTGCAATGTCTGGGTGACGGTAGACCGGCGCAGATAGAAGAACTCCTCCACATCCTTCTGATATACTTCTGACTTCCTGCTGAATTCGGAAATGTAATGCAGGATCCGGCTCTGTGAACCACTGATGCCTTCCACTTCCGCTGCCTGATGCAGATAATGTTTCACCTGGTTTGATAATATGATGATCTGGTTTCCCGGATGATCATGTTTCCAATCGTCCATGAATTCCCTCCTTTATTCGTATCTTCCCAACGTTCTGTATTATAATAGATAAAAAAGTTCGGTTATGAATTGTTCGTAATCAAACAATTCACAACCGAACTATATTTTAACATGCATAAAATAATTTTCAAGCAATTCGATTTTTATTTTTTTCATTTATTTGACTATTTGATGTCTTGTAATAAAAGCATATAAACTCCCGAATCCAGTTTTCTCACAGCTTCCCTACGAAACGATCTGCATGATCTGGATCAAGAACAGCCATGCCAGTCCATAGTACGTTACGACTGCTACAAGGTCGTTGACCGTTGTGATCAGTGGACCGGATGCAACTGCCGGATCAATCTTGATCTTGTGGAAGAAAATCGGAATCAAGGTTCCAACCAGACTTGAAATCACCATGGCAACCATCAGTGATACACCTACGCAACCGGAAATCAGGAATGCATGCAGCCATGCATTGTGCTTGAAGCAGGCGATGTAGATGCCGATAAATACAAATGCCAGAAAGCCGAGCAACAAGCCATTTACAAAACCGACCTTCATCTCCTTCCATACGAGATGCAGCTTCTGCTTACCAGTCAGGTTCTCATCCATCAATACACGAATCGTAACCGCCAGCGACTGTGTTCCTACATTCCCTGCCATGTCCAGAATCAACGACTGGAAGCACATCACAATCGGAAGCACAGCGACAACCGCTTCAAAAGCTCCTACAACGGACGACACGCCCATGCCAAGGAACAATAAGATGATCAGCCATGGCAATCGTTTCTTCATGCTTTCCTTTGTAGTTTCTCTCAAATCCTCCTCGTCTGTCAAACCAGCGAGTTTTGCGTAATCCTCGCCCATCTCATCATCGACAGCCTCTACGACATCCTGTGCGGTGATAACACCGAGTAATTCCTTCGTGTCAGACAAAACCGGAATGGAATCCTCTGCGTAATCCACCAGTTCGTCAATACAATCCTCGATTTTCTCATGATCAGTCACGAATGGATACGTCGTATTGATGATAGATTCCAATGTATCATTTTCTCTGGCAACGATCAGATCCTTCAGGTCAATTGCGCCATAGTATTTATTGGATTCGTCTAATACATAGACCGTTCCGATATTATCATTTTCACCTGCCTGTGAAACCAGCTCGCGCATTGCCTGCCGGATATCTATGCCTCTGCGGATAGCGATATAGTTCGTCGTCATACGACTACCCATCTCGTTTTCCTCGTAGGAGAGGATCATCTGGATATCATTTCCGGCATCCTCCGGGAGCATATCCACAACCTGCTTTTTCGTTGCATCATCGACCTCGTCTAGGACATCGACCGCATCGTCGACCTCCATCAGGGAGAGTACCTTTGCTGCCTCCTGCAGATTCTTATCCCGCAAATGCTTCTTTGACTGCGCTGTGTAATTCTTTCTTTTCATCCATTTCTTCATTGTCTTCTACCTCCTTATTCCGGGGCATAAAAATACCACCGTCTTTCATACGGTGGTTCAGACAACAGAAAACTAAACGCAGTTATATCGTCATAAATAAAATGAGACTATATCCCAACTGCGTTCGTATATCCATATGTCTTCCACCGCGTATCGCTCGACTCGTACTATCGCAACCGTCCATAGTCTCACCTCCATAATTTTTTATTCTATCGCAGCTTTATCACTGCCAGATCTGTCCGAACCAGATCTCGCCATGGTTCTTCCTCGACCTAAGATGTAGTCTATCCCATTTTCCCGGGTTCGTCAACCAAGTTTACAAGCTTTTAACAATTTTACAGCTCATGGTAATATGGGCAGATATCTTCATAACTCCCATTAATCATGCGGAAGCCTCCCGGTATCGTACCGAGCTGTTTGAATCCAAGACGCTCATACAGATGTCGTGCATGCACATTACTTGCGACAACCGCATTGAACTGTAAGACACGGTAACCATGTGCCTTGCCCTGCGCCAGACAGTCAGACACCAGCTTCTCGCCGATATGCAATCCTCTCGATTCCCGGTCGACCGCATAGCTGGCATTGCAGATGTGTCCGCATCTTCCTACATTGTTTGGATGTAGGATATACATGCCGTAGATTCTGCCTGTGTCCATATCCTCCGCGACTCCGCAATATGTCTGCTCTGCGAAAAATGCGGTTCCTGACTCCTGTGTCAGACATTCCTCCTGTGGAAATGCCTCGCCATCTTCGACAACCTGGTTCCAGATCGTCACCATTGCCTCGATGTCATTGTCTGTATATGCTCTTACTTCGATATTCATGGTTTTATTCTTCTTTCCTATATCAATCCCGCAAGCATTGCAACCGCGGTCTTCATAATCTCATCCGGGAATTCATACTCCGCTGTATGAAGCTGTGCATGATCTTCGCCATCGCCTACACCGAAGAATGCCCCCGGTACTTCCTGCAGATAATATCCAAAATCCTCCGACCAGCGCATCGGCTGTGCAAGCTCTGTCACAGGGAATTGTAATTTCTCTGCACACGCAAAAAGCTTATCTACATTTGTATCGTGATTCTCCGTTGCCGGGAACCGCTCGATCTCCTCTATGGCTATAGTAAGCTGATTTTCTTCTGCAAGTGTCGCAGCCAGAGCTTTGATTTCATTCACATATGTGTCAAATGCATCTTCCTTTTCTGCGCGCACCGTAAGCCGCAACGTACCTTCAAACGCTGATACGCCATAATTTGCACTGCCAACATCCGCTCCGATCACAGTCATACGAACGAACTTGCCCCGCACCTGCATCTCCTTCGTAATCCGCTCGATCTCAAGCAGAAGCTTAGCCATCGGAATAGCCGGATTCCTGCCTGCTTCCGGATATGCCGCATGGCTTGGTGTTCCAGTCATACGAATCGAAAGCCCGGTCGATGCACACGCAAATGTTCCCTTGCGAAGCAATACCTGATTCTTCGGATAGCCGGGAATATTGTGCAAACCATAGATCTCTCCAATCTGCTTTTCCGCCAGCAGTTCCTTGCAGATCTTCGCGCCCGCGCCAATCTCCTCGCCCGGCTGGAAGATCAGATATACATCACGGTCTGGCAATTCTTCCCGCTTTGAAAGATACAGTGCTACGCCACACAGAATACTGCTATGCCCATCATGTCCGCAGTAGTGTCCCGGTTTTCCATCCTTTCCACATACCGCATCCATATCCGCCCGGAACGCAATCGGTGCTTTCCCGCTTTCCTTCTCCGCTTTCTTCACGGCATAAAACCACACGCCTTTATCCACAACCTCAAACGTTGTATGGCGTTTTATAAATTCCTGCAATATATACCGGGTCTTTTCTTCCTGCATGGAAGGCTCCGGATTCTCGTGGAGCTTCTTGCGCAGACTGTGAATCATATCAGAAAGCTCTTTATATCTTGTGATATGGACCTCCGGAATTGCAACATCCGCAAATGTTACAACTTCATCCTCCGGCTCTCCGTCCGCATCCGGATGCTTATGTTCCACATTTCCTTGACCATGCGCAGTTCCTCCAATATGCACTTCCGGGATTGCAAGATTATCAAATGCAAGATTAAATTTCGTTTTTTTCTTCTTCTCTTTCTTGTCCTTCATGCGATTCCTCCAACCGTTATCTCCATTTCAAGATAAGGATTCCTTCCAAATATTCGTCTTACTACACTATATAATATTGATGAACAACGTAATCACCAGACTGTTAATGAAGTCCGCAAACAAACTTCCGATCAACGGTACAAGCAGATACGCCTTGACCGATGGCGCATAGCGGTCACAAAGCACCTGCATGTTCGCCATTGCATTCGGTGTCGCACCCATACCGAATCCGCATGTTCCGGCCGCAAGCACTGCCGCGTCGTAATCCTTTCCCATCACACGGAATACTATAAAATACGTGTACAGGAATATAAGCAGAAGCTGTGCCCCGAGCAAAATCATAAGCGGTAATGCAAGTTCAGCGAGCTGCCACAGCTTCAATGTGATCATCGCAATTCCAAGGAAAAGCGACAGACAGATACCACCAAGGTTGTTGATCTCGCCCATATAGATGTCAAATTTTCCGGAATACTCGCCGACATTTCGAACAATCGCCGCGACGATCATAGCTCCGATATAGATCGGGAATGTAAGTCCCGTCTTCGTCAGAAGCTCGGAGATGATCGTACCGAGTCCGACTGCCAGAATCAGCTGAAACACAGCTGCGGCATACATATTCGAATGTCTCTCATGCTTCTTTTCTTCCTCGATCAGCAGGCTGTCATCCTCTGTCACGATTGTATCGAGTAAATGTTTCTTCTCAATCAGACGTTTCCCGATCGGCCCACCGATCAGGCTTCCTGCCACCAGGCCGAAGGTTGCCGCTGCCGTACAGATTGTCGTTGCACCCTGTACATTAAAATCCTCAAGCACCGGACCGAATGCGCCTGCTGTTCCATGTCCGCCGACCATAGGGATGGAGCCGGTACAAAGTCCGACCAGCGAGTCAAGCCCGATCAGATGCGACACGCCGACTGCCAGTAAATTCTGCATAAAAATCAAGGCAATGACTAATCCAAGGAAGATAGCAAGTGCCTTTCCTCCACTCTTTAGCACCTTCAGATTCGCCTGGAATCCCACCGATGTAAAGAAGAATACCATACAGACTTCCCGTAGCGTATCATCAAATGTAAATTCCACCACCCCTGTGCTATATAAAATACAAGTCAGTACCGAGAAGATCAATCCGCCGACCACCGGAGATGGAATACAGAATTTTTCCAGGAAATTTATTTTCTGTTTCAAGAATTGTCCTAGCATCAGCACCACAACCGAAAGTGACAATGTCTGATACATATCAATTTGTATTTCCATGTAAAATGGTTCTCCTATCTGTTAATTTTCCTGTGCATCTACCGAGATGCCCTGTGATGCATAATATGCTTTTGCCCCCGGATGGAACGGAATCTGCACACCATCCACAGCCGCATTTACATCCGCTATTTCCTTTAATGAAGTTGCATACTCGATCTCTGTTGCATGCGCAAAAAGCTGCCTTGTAAGTTCTTCGGCTGTCTCATCGGACATCTTCTCACTCGCAAGCAGCAGTGCCTTGACGCCGACCGTTGCAACCTGCTCTGTCTGTCCATTGTAAGTGTTCGCCGGAATCTCACACGTTTCATACGATGAATATGCAAGCTTCAGCTTATCCACGGTCTTCGCATCGACCGGAATAAGCGCAATTTCACAGCTATCTGCAAGCTCCGCAATCACATTGGTCTGCACACCGCCTGTATAAAACATCGCGTCAATCTCGCCGCTTTTGAGCTTCTCTGCTGCCTCAATATACGTCAGGTTGACCGTCTCTGTAATCGGAGAAGCAAGTCCACTCACCTGTAAAATCTGCAATGCGTTCCGCTCAGTTCCGGACTCTGCTTCACCGATACTTACCGTCTTTCCCTGCAGATCATCTAAGCTTTTGATTCCGGAATCCTTGCGCACAACAATCTGGCACGCCTCGGTATAAAGGCCTGCCAGTACGCGGTATCCCTGATAGGATTCCCCTTTTTCATCCGTTCCATAATACGCGGCTGTGGCAAGATCGGCCTGTGCAATTGCCACGTCTACATATCCCTCGGACAGCAGCCGCAGGTTCGCCATTGAACCGGCCGTTGATTTTATATTGAATTTCATTTCCGCATCCTCTGCATTTGCAAGCTGTGTATATGCAGTCGTAAACGCATAATATCCACCACCAACGCCTGCCGCACCGAACCGGATCGTATCCTGCCGCACATTACAACCGGTCAGACTTACGCAGCCGACGGTAAATGCCAAAAGCGCCACTGCTATCTTCTTTATCTTATTCTTCAAACTGTTCCACTCCTTTCCTGGTATTGCCCCCTCACCCCCCTATTCTTCATTCTTTAATTCTCCGGTAGTTTCATTCCATACGTTTCAAGATCCACGCGTCCGTCCACGACCATAATTCCATCTGCCGCAAGCAGTTGCTCCTGTACATTCGCACCGCCAAACGCGAACGCTCCGGCAAGCTCGCCCTTCGCATTCACCACGCGATAGCATGGGATATGCTCCGGATCCGGGTTCCTGTGCAGTGCATTTCCAACCGCACGCGCCATCTTCCTATCCCCTGCAAGCTCTGCTACCTGTCCGTATGTTGCAACCTTTCCTCGTGGAATCTTCTTCACTGCCTCATAGATCCGCTTCGACGGACTGTCGGTGACAAGCCGGTAGCTCTCGGCAATCATTTCCCGCACTGCATCGTCCGGGACACTTCCATCTAAGATAATCGTATTCCAATGCTCCCGGTTCTGATGCCAGCCCGGCACGACTGATGCGAAAGCATCCCGCCAGTAATCACGCCACTCCGGGTCTACCTTGACATTCAGATTCATATATCCATTCCGTTCATATGTCCACAAAAACGCTTTCTTGCTCCCCTTCACACGCACCAGCTGCCAGTTGTCATCGCGAAACGGTGCATCCTGATATGTATCCGGAAACGACAGCGCAAATGCTAAGGCTTCTTCTCTTGTCCGCATTTTTCTGCCTCCATAGTTTTCTATCTTCTTATAGTACACTTTTAACGGAAGGTCTTCAAGTACGCTTTTTGCTCATCTGTGATCCGGTAGCTTTCCACCGCCTTCTGAATCGTCTTTCTGTATACCCACGGTGATAATCTCCGCTCTTCGATATATGGGATACACATCTCCCACTGCTTGGCAAGTGCGGTAGCAAAATACCACGCGATCATCATATTCACATAATATTCCTCCGATGTGACTGACGCGACCATCGCCGGATATTCCGCCTTAAAATCCGCATCTAAGTATAACCGCATCAAAAGTCCTATGCCATAACGGATCGTGTAGGTCTCCCCGGATGCAAGAAATATCCGGATCTCCGGAAGCAGTTCCTCCTTATGCTTCGCAAAACATTTCGGAACCGGGAAATCACATGTCGCCCAGTTGTCAACGTATGGCAGCATGCGCTTTACCTCATATAAACACTGCGCATAGTCCCTGATGCCACCGATCAACATCATGTGCAGATTATTTTCTTCATAGTAGGTATGAGGCAGCTCCTGCAAAAATGCTTCCATGCCATTCTCTCTTGCAAACGCCTTCGCAAAGTTCCGCAACACCGGTGTCCGGATTCCGATCACATGTGCCGGTTCAATATTCGGTATCAATTTTGAGTGAAATGCCTGATACTTTTTATCCTGCAATTCAAACAATCTTCGCTGTAACTCCGTCATATCTTTTGTCTCCCGATTTATATGCTGTATAAACTGTACCATAAATAAAAAGAACCGTCTATATCTGGATGTCCCTCTGTTTACATAATCCGGCGCTGTCTCCTGACAGAAAACCATGAAAAAATCGGGCAGAATACCTCCTGCCCGACTTATAACCAATATCATCCGCCTACCGGCCCAATGAATTGCATTTATAGAATTAGTTCTTCTTTTTATCTACAATAAATGTATCATAAATTGCCCTGATTGCCGGCTCAAAGTCTTTGTTTCTGACACCGATAATAATATTCAGCTCAGAAGAACCCTGATCGATCATCTTGATGTTGATTCCATCCTTTGCAAGTGCACTGAATAACTTACCGGCAGTACCACTTGCAGACTTCATGCCACGTCCAACGACTGCGATCAGTGCAAGTCCTGACTCAATCTCAACTGAATCCGGCTTTGCCAGACGATGGATTGCCGATACCACCCGCTGCTCCTTGTGCATGAATTCATCCTCATGAACAACAATCGTCATAGTATCGATACCGGATGGCATATGCTCAAACGAAATCTCATTTTCTTCAAAAGCCTGAAGTACTTTTCTTCCAAAGCCTATCTCGGAATTCATCATTGCCTTGGAGATAAATATCGTACAGAAATCCTTCTTACCTGCGATACCTGTCACAACATAATCCTGCTTCTGGCATGTGCTCTCAACAATCCATGTACCCGGATCTTCCGGTACATTTGTATTTCGGATATTTATCGGTATACCACAGTTACGGACAGGGAAAATCGCATCTTCGTGCAGAACCGATGCACCCATATAAGAAAGCTCACGAAGCTCTCTGTAAGTAATATATTTAATCGGCTTTGGATTCGGAACGATACGTGGGTCTGCTACAAGGAAACCGGACACATCTGTCCAGTTCTCGTACACATCTGCCTGACTTGCCTGTGCAACGATAGATCCTGTCACATCCGAACCGCCACGGGAAAATGTCTTGACATTCCCATCTTTGCCAAGTCCGTAAAATCCGGGAACAACTGCACGTGGTGCCTTCGACAGTCTCTCACTAAGAACCTTCTCTGTCTTATAGCTGTTGAGATTTCCTTCTGCATTGAAGAAAATCACCTCTGCGGCATCAATAAATTCAACACCAAGATATGCAGCCATAATCTTACCATTCAAAAATTCTCCTCTGGACGCTGCATAATCAACCTGTGGATTCTCGACCAGCTTCTTTGTGATTTCTTCAAAATCCTTATCCAGCGAGAAATCTTTCAGCGCAAGCCCTGTGATAATCTCATCATATCTTGCCTTGATTGCCTTCATCTCTTCCGTAATATCTTCCCCTGCTTTTGCTGTCTCATACACATGGAGAAGCATATCTGTTACCTTCGTATCTTCCGGAAATCTCTTCCCCGGTGCAGATGGAACAACATAGACGCGACTCTCATCAGCTGAAATGATCGCCCCAACCTTCTTGAACTGTTCCGCACTTGCCAATGAACTACCACCGAATTTTACAACTTTCTTCATAATCTTCCATATATCCTTTTTGGTTTAGTATTTTGATATTTTGTATTTTATACACTTTTCAACAATATAGCAAGAGATAATTCTACATCTTCCCTTTTATTTTCCTTCTGTTTTTTTCTCCTGCTGACTCTTCCGTTCACTTATTTTTGATTTTTGTCCATATTTTCTCTCTCATTTTTCTTTAATTTTCAAAAAATGTTTTATTTTGTTGTATCGTCTCAGTTTTAAATCATCATATTGACATTTTATACCTATTTCATTATTCCGGTAGCTTTATTGCTGCGTTGAATAATCCGCAAGCACAAAGCTCGCCGGATATTCTTTTTTCGAAGCTGCCAAGGCATCCTGCAGATAAGCGGTATGCCCGGTCTTTGCCGAATACATATCACCAGCAATATAATCAATGCCACTTGCCGTATAATCATATACTTCAAACGTTACATCAAATGATGCCTTGTCCTGATACATTTGCGCAAATTCCTGATACTCCGCTCCTGTATCATCCGAATCCGATATATCCCAATCATTTATATTCGTTCTTGTCATATAGCCGCTGCATCCCGCAAACAAAGCAAATTGTCCTGTATAATGTGCATATGTCCCATTCATTGTCACAAGCAGATCATGATCAGTCTTATTTTCAACATAAAAGATTGGATAAGCATTAAATGAGCTTCTCTCCGGTGCATTATGCACTTCGGCTCCTATATAAGTAATACGCAATTCGTCGTTGTCAACAAGTACCTGATCCGTTTCCGCCGGTGTCCGTGTATAAGCCTTCGCCTGCGTCTCTTTATCCTCTGTAAAATCAATCTCCTGCACGCTATGATCCTGCAGGATCGGCTCTGCCAGTTCTCCTTCTGTATAGACCGCGAGCTCGATTTTTGCCCGGGTCATCGGATCTCTGCCTGCCTTGTATGGCATGATTCCATTGCAGTTATTTGCACAGATTTCCATATTTTCCCGTCCCGGATCTAAGTACCACCAGTTTGTTGCTTCCCAGTCATAATCCATACATTCATCGTTCACACTCCGGATTTGCAGGTCATAATAAACCAGTTTATCCGTCTTATTTGTCACCGTATAATAAATGAGACAGTCTTCCCCCGTCCATGTTTCCGGATCCAACTGATACATCGGCATTTCTTCCTCACTTGGAACATAGCCCTGTTCATATACACGTTTGATTGTCAATGTTATATAATCATCATCACAGACGGTTATCTCTACCGGACGGTAATGGTTGCCTGTATCCGGTTTTTTGTTGTGTGTAAGGATACCGGCTGTCACACCTCCGGCAACAAGTGCAGCCGCTGTCACACCTGCAATCACCTTTGCCTTTAACGTCTGAAAGAGGCCTTTTATTCCTGCTTTTCCTGCTACACCCGCTACCTTCGCTCCTGCAACTGCTGTTCCTGTACCAGTGGCAGTCCCCGTAGCCGCTCCCGCTGCACTTCCACCGATTGCCGATGCGGTACTCGTCGATGCAACAGCACCTGCTACACCTGCCGCTGTACCCGCAAGTCCCGCTGCCCCGGCAAATATATTGGCAAGCACGTTCGGAATCACAAGTGACTGTGATTCTGCAACAAAAATTGCAGTAAGCAATGCCACACTTCCAGATGAGTACAGCTTGATGCCGCTCGTATTCTCATAATCCTGCACGCCCTGCTTGATCTTGCCTCGCGCTGCGGACAGACGATATTTTACCGTGCCTTCCGGGCACTCCATACATGCCGCGATCTCCGGCACACTCATTCCATCAAAATAATATAAGAGAATCGTCTGATACTGAATCGCCGTTAATTCTTCCTGCATGATTGTCAAGATGATCTTCCGTTTCTCTGCATTTAACACATAGCTTTCCGGCAGGAAATTGTCATTTTCCTCCAGCAATTCTGTATCGATGCTGTTTTCTTCTACCGGCTCCGGGATCTTCTTCATCAGAAAATCCTTGCATTTGTTCACGGTAATCCGGTTTAACCATGCCACAATCCGCTCCGGGTTTTCAAGCTGTTGCAGATGCGTGAGTGCCGTAATGTATGTATCCTGCATCACATCCAGCGTATTTTGTTCGTTCTTCAAAAAGCTGAACGCCGTATAATACACCTGCCGGTATGTTGCCTGATAAATCTCCTCAAATGCCTGCGTGTCTCCGTTTATAACACGGGTTATCAATTCCTGAATTTGTTCCATATGTTTATTCCTTTCTTCCTTATTACATTATATAGACGATATATGCGCACCTTCGGTTGGGTTTTTTCAAAATTTCCTGAAATCCATCGTTTTACGGGGCTTTCGTTGACTTCTACATTTTTCTTTGCTAAACTCACATCATAGATATTAAAGTAATTTGAGGAGTTTTGCAATGGACAGCAAAATATTAAAATATTTCAAGAAAAACCATATTCAGATTGAAGATATCAAATATCTGACACGTGTTGATGGTAAAACGTGTATTCACACGATAGATAATCAGACATTCCTTACTTATATAACAATCAAAGACTTTTTTGAATCATTGGAACTGCATGATTTTATCTGTGTAAACAAAGGGATTGTCGTTGCCAAAAATCAGATTAATTATATTGCGGATGGCATCTATCATATGCTCGATGGTGCCGAATTTCAGGGAAGGAAACGCACGGCCGCTGCCCACAAAAAACTGAATGCGACCTTACACCAAAGCATTGCGGACAGCATCGAGACAGTGGTCGATATCCGAAACCGTTTTTCGATTCTGGACAATATGCCGATTGCCTTCTGTGTTATTGAACTTATATTTAACAATGACGGGCATGGGATTGATTTTGTATTCCGTTATTGTAACAACGAGATGGCAGTTATCGAAGGAAAAACTATCGAAGAAATGATGAATCATTCTTTCTTCTCAGTATTTCCAAATGCTGACAAAAAATGGCTGGTTGCATATACCGATGTCGCAGTCAATGGCAGCAGCCGTTACATCCGCGATTATAGCCCGGAAATAAACAAAGAGATTTTTGTGCGCTGTTTTCAGCCACTCGAAGGGTTTTGTGCCTGTCTTCTGACGCCGGTAGATGACCTGAACAAGGCGCTTCCTGCCATGCATCTCCCCATCTGCTAACAGGCACCAATCACAACCATTTGACACATACCGATCAAAGTTCACGGAGAGGCGATATGAAACATTCTTTCAAGCAAAACAACAGTTTGAAATCTCACAAGAAATTATGCAGAACGATTCTCATCGGAATCGTTTCTTTTCTTGTTCTCACGTTTCTGGAAGTTTTTTTACTTTCCGCTGTTTCCCTGATTCCGCGTTCTGCCATCCGGAAGCACACGCAGGAGTCGGCGGAATATCTACTGGAAAAGCCGGTCTTTTACCGTGTAGTAAAACAGGATCCTGCCTCTAACATCGACCACTATGCGGATGCGATCCTTCTGAATATCCTATATCACTTTGATTCGGCTCATCCGGTTACCTCGCCGCTTACCGCTTCTTATTATTATACAGAAACGCACAACGAAAATGAGAATCTCTATACAGCAGTAACCTCCAACGTAACACCTACCTACGATTATTTCCGGTATTGGCATGGTTCAACTATTTTCATACGTCCATTGCTAACGATATTAAACATCCGGCAGATCTATATCTTTTTTGCCATTATACTGGCAGTACTATTTATTGTTTTATTTACGCAGCTGACGAAATCCGGACACACAATCTGTGCCCTGGCTATGTCTGTTGCGCTTTTGTCGGTATCGTTCTGGTTTATTCCTATGAGTCTCGAATACATCTGGTGCTTTCTAATCATGCTTATAGCAGGCATCCTTACAATATTGCTCTATCAGAAGAAACAGGAGGTATCCGGACTATTCTTCCTGCTTGTCGGAAATATCACCGCATATTTTGATTTCTTGTCAACCGAGACAATTACACTCCTTTTTCCGCTTGCATTGTTACTTGTCCTGATGCAGAAAAATAACCGGTTATGCGATGCAAAAACCGGTTTTAAAATCATTCTGTCGCGTTCTGTCTGCTGGGGCATCGGCTATCTGGCTTCCTGGATTGCCAAATGGAGCATTACATCGATTGCTCTGAACAGAAATATCTTTGCACAGGCTTTATCATCCGCCTCCACACGGGTAAACGGAGATGCCGGCAGCCTGCATGGACCGGCGCTTTCTATAAATGCATTTCTACGGAATATCGCATGTATATTCCCGTTTAATTTCATGAAAGGATACGGATATATCGCCGCAATCGGTGTTTTTGTATTACTGTTAATGGTGTATTATCTGTTCCGAAAGAACGAAAAAAAGAATTATATGCCATGGTTATTCACAGTTTTATACTGTATTCCGTATATCCGGTTTCTGACACTTGCAAACCACGCCTTTTTGCATTATTTCTTCACTTACCGGGCGCAATTTGCAAGTATCTTCTGTCTCTGCATGATCTTCTATTACGGAGTGGACTGGAAGCTTGTGTCTAAAAAATTCTTAAAGCCCCGCAAACGCCATCGTACTAACACAAGAAAATCATAACAAACCCGAATATTCATATAGCTTCATCTCTGAGACCGCATCTATCTTTGCATCTCAAAGTCCTTCACGTTCGTGCTATATTTTCTTGCCATTTCTTCTGTAATCTTCTGTTCACGAACCAGACGCTTCAAATCTGCATTCAGTGTATGCATACCAAGCGCCGCACCACCCTGCATAGAAGATACGATCTGATGTGTCTTATTCTCACGAATCTGGTTTGCAATCGCATCGGTATTGATCAAGATCTCCGTTGCCATTGCCATTCCGGTCCCATCCTCCATTGGAATCAGCTGCTGTGTTACGATACCCCGGAGTACATTCGCAAGCTGCGTACGTGCCTGTGACTGTCCATGTGCCGGATATGCATCGATAATACGTTCAATCGTCTGTGCCGCACTCGTTGTATGTAATGTGGAAAGCACAAGATGTCCTGTTTCTGCAGCCGTAATTGCCGCACTGATTGTCTCATAATCACGCATCTCTCCTACCAGGATAATATCCGGATCCTCACGCAGAGACGAACGGAGTGCCTTTGCGAACGAATCGACATCTCTTCCGACCTCTCTTTGATGTATCATGGATTTTGCATGATAATACACATACTCGATCGGATCTTCAATCGTCATAACATGTTTTGCCTGTTTCTGATTTACATAATCAATCATAGATGCAAGCGTGGTTGTCTTACCGCTGCCAGTTGGTCCTGTGATAAGTATCAGTCCGCGCGGTTCCAAAATCAGTTTCCGTATTGCATCCGGAACATGTAATTCCTGAAATGTCGGAATCTTCGAACGCAGGATACGATATGTCGCTGCGATATTATTTCTCTGATGGTAGATATTGGCACGCAGTCTTGTACCATCTTTTGTCATCAGAGCAAAATCCAGATCCTCACCCGCCTTTACCTGTGCAATCTGTTCCTCGCTAAGTTCGCTGAAGATAAGTTCCGTCGCTTCCTCTGCCGATGGTGCCGGCTCCATGATCTCCAGGTTTCCAAACCGGCGAAGCGCAATATTTGTACCAACTGTCACATGTACATCCGACGCTTCTTCTTTTTTTGCATAATCAATCAGTTCACGAAATGTCATTCCCATTTTTCACCCTCCATTTTTCAGTGCTTTTCCAACTGCTTTTACCGGATTTCTTCTCCCGGTTTTTTCTTTGCCTTCTTGTCCTCGTACATTCTCTCATCTGCGAGCTTCAAAAGTGCTGCATAATCATACTCTTTTTCACTATATGCGACGCCAACCGCAACAACACAGTCAATACCATCGTCTGCCATATTCAGTCTTGCGAGTTCTTCTTCCCAGCGTTGCCTGATTTTATCCGTCTCCGTCTTAGATATATTTTCTGCAACAAGAAGGAACTCATCGCCACCCATACGGAATGCATGTACGCGGTTGCTTGTTACCTTTCGGAAACTGTTTGCCGCCTTGATAATCAGCTTATCTCCTGCCTCATGACCGAACTGGTCATTCATCTTCTTTAAATTGTTTACATCAAAGTTAAAGATTGCAATAGAATCCAGGGATTGGAACTCTTTTTCAGCCATCTCCAGATATTTTGCCTTGTTATACAGTCCGGTTAAGCCATCATGCTCACTTGCATATACCAGTTTCTCGCGCATAACTCCATTTTCAATATACAGACTGATTACGCTTTTTAATGTTGATTCATTCATGGACTCCCAATCCATATTCGGCCATACTCCAAGATAAAGTGCATATTTTTGTCCGGAAACCTCACCACTTACGAGCATCCGGTATGTACTGTCATCCTTCGCCCCATTTAACCGGAGAATCTCCTGAACCTTTTCATCAAAGCTTCCAAACAACACATCATCTTCGCAGCCACTCTCAAACAGCTCTGCCACACCCGCGTCATAGCCGATCCGGTCATTACTGTACACATTTCCCATCTTATTATAAGTGATGACATCCATGACCTCATCTCTTTGAATCATAAAATAGGCTTTGCTTGTATTAAAATAATCCGCAAGCATCGGAAGCAGCTCATAATACGTCTCTGACAGTTTCTCTAAAACCGTAGTCTGGAACTTTGACAGTTTTCGGAAAAATCCCATATATTTTGTGATATCACGATTCAGTCCCATATATTCCGTGATGTCGGTAATCTGGTGTATCTTATAATTTTTTCCTTCTTTTTGAAAAAGTCCGGAATTGAATTTGAAATATTTTTTTGTGTTTGTGTCAATATATTCCCATTCAACAGCATCCCCGTCAATTTCCAATGCCGGGCAATCGTCATTCCATACAAAAATCTCTTCTGCATCCATGCCAACGACAGCATCTCCGTATTTTTTCCGGAAATAAGAATCCGCATATACAATCTCTGCAGACCCTTCTGCAACAATTGTAATTCCTCCTACCTTGTCAGTCATAAACTGTACAATTTCTTCTTTGAAATCCATAGTAACCTCCCTTTTTGCTATACGTCCACGTTTCAGACTCTGCTATGCAAATGTCAGAATATCTGCAAAACCTGTCATCTCAAATACTTCCATTACATCACCAATCACATTCTTTACAACCATGGATCCGCCTAATCCATTCATCTTCTTCTGTGCCCAAAGAATCGCACGAAGTCCGGAACTTGCTACATAATCGCAAGCCCCCATGTCAAGTTCAAATTCTTTCACCGGATCTACGAGCAGCTCCTCAAGCTCCTTCATCATGATTGGTGCAGCATTCGTATCCAGTCGTCCGGATACACTGACGATAAGCTTATTACCTTCTTGTTGTTTTTTCAGTTCCATAATATCCCTCCTGCTCCGGCAGCTTATATCTGCCATTTTTTAATCATTGTAACTATATTTTCTTGTTGCTTATATTCATAGGACACGATATCCATGATAGTTTTCACCATGTAAATACCAAGTCCGCCGATTTCTCTTTCATCCGCAGATAGCGTGATATCCGGGTCTTCCTTCGCAAACGGATCAAACGGCACGCCCTGATCCCGCATACAGATGCAGACTTCATGTTCTGTTTCATATGCTTTTCCTTCCAGTTCAATCGTGCAGTTTCCACCCCTTGAGCCATATGCGTAATTTACAACATTGGCGTACAGTTCCTCCACACACAATAGGATCTTCATTGCGATTTTCATTGGACACGCATAATCATCCAGGAACGCTTCGACAAAAGAAGTGATCTTATCCAGATTTTCCATTGACGCTTCTACGGTAATTAACTTTTTATTTTCCAATCGCCACGCCCTCCATCATAGACTTTCCAGAAAATCCAGTGATTTACGGATCTTTTCCATGCCGTTTACCTCAATTAATACGGTCGCTTCCGGAAAATAGTTTTCATAATAATTCTTAAACATCTTCCAGTCGATTTTCCCATCTCCCACAGACAGATGCAGATCCTGTCCGAAATCGTTGTCGTTGATATGAAGATGCTTCACATATGGTGCCAATGTCTGCACCCACAGTCCAATCTCATCCGGATTTCCAAACACATGGGCATGGGCATAATCAAAGCAGACGCCAAAATTCTTATACCCCTTTAGTTCCTCTGCGAGTCCCGCAAGCAGTTCTGGTGTATCATCAAACATATTTTCCATGTAAATCTGTATGTCCGGATATTTTAACAGCTTCTCACTCCAATATACGGCATTCTTCTTCACAAAACTGTCCCGATAACTGTCTGTCTTAAAATTAGCAATATAATTCGTATGAAATACAACCCCTTCTACACCAAGACGCTTCGCTATCGTCAGACTCTGTTCCACGCGATAGTCCGATGCCCGTGCAATCAGCGAATCATCGGAAAACACCGTTACATCCAGAAAAGCCCCATGCAAGGTACAATAGCCTGGCATTCCGGACATCTGTTCATACTCCGCTATCACTGCATCCAGCTGTTCTGTATCATCCAGCAGCTTCGGGATAAAAAAATCATTGTATTCAAATCCAAGATTCAGCCGGTCTGCAAGCTTTGTATATGAAGAAAGCTCCGCTCTATCCGGGATGATCAGTATTTTCTTACATCTCATGTTGCACGCTCCCCCTTTATTCCGGTCACTGCATAGACAAATACTTCGTTCGACTTGCCCTTCAAAGGAATTGCTCCGACTTCTTCCACTTCCACACGGTCTTTGACTCTCTCATACAGAACATCGCTGATCAGGACCTGCCCTTTCTTCGCGTTCGCCTCTAACCGCGCTGCTGTATTTACGGTATCTCCGATTGCCGTAAAATCCATACGGAAATCACAGCCGATATTTCCAACAACTGCAGGGCCGCAATTGACGCCGACTCCAAATCCGACACTTCTGCCAAACCGTTCCATCAACTCTCCCTCTAATGCAATTCCCCCCTGTACGATGTCCCACGCCGCACATACTGCACGGAACTCATAGTCATCCAGATCAAACGGAGAATTAAACACCGCCATCGTTGCGTCGCCGACAAACTTATCGAGCGTACCTTTGTTTTTGAAGATAGCTTCTGTCGTAAGTGCCAGATAACTGTTCAGGATCTCAACAACCTGCTCCGGCTCCAATACCTCCGACATCGTTGTAAATCCCCGGATGTCCACGAACAGTACTGCAATATCCCGGTTCTCACCGCCAAGCTTGATATGAAAATCCCCCTTCTTCGAGATTTCATCCACAATCTCCGGTGCGACATATTTCTTGAATGCTTTTAATACCTTCTTCTGTTTCAGCTTCTCCAGAATATAACCGATTGCCAGGCAATATATGTAGGAGACAATCAGCACAAGCGGTGCATAAATCAGACTGATGGCAATTCCATTGTTATTAAGTATTACACCTGCAATCAGGTTTGCTGCCACCCCTGCAATCAGCAATATTGTTGACAGCCAGATCTTCGTCCGTTTGAACACAAAATGCAGAATCGCACAGACTAATCCGGTCAACAAGCCGAACAGAAACGGATTTCCATTCACGGAAAACCGGTTCTGCATAAACGCCTGCAGGATATTCGCATGGATTTCTACTCCGTACATCTGCTGATTGCCACCGTTTGGCACGTTGAAGTTATCCTGCATACCTGCCGCATACGCACCGACTAAAACGATGCTGTCTTTGAATACGCGGGTATCAATCTTTCCCTGTAACACATCTACAAGAGAGATACACTCATAATCACCCGGCTTGCCGGAATAATTAATCAAGGTACGTCCGGTCTTGTCCGATGCAATTGTATTGATTGTCTGTCCTGTCTTCTCACAGTAACGCTCATAGATTGCCTGTGGGAACATCGTCTGTTCCTGTCCTGCATAGCTTTCTTTCATCAATACACGCCGGACTGTACGATCCGAATCCTGCGATACATTTGTATAAGCGCATGTCACTTCCGCCCGGAGTGCTTCGTATGGATAGATAATCGTATCGATCGGATAATACTTCACACCATCTGCATCAAACTCAGGCTTTTCCTTGTAAATCAGCTGGGATGCCACAACTACATTTCCACTCTTTTTTGCTGCATTTACAAACGCTTCATCCCCTGCTTCATCTACATTTCCGGAGAAAATGATATCGAATCCGACAACTGCTGGCTTTGAAGCTTCGTCTGCATTCAATAGTTCCAGCAAATCTGCATAGTACTGTCTGGACCATGTTCCGATCGGTCCAAGCTCCTCTAAGGTGCGCTCGTCGATTCCGATGATCTTGATATCTCCTGACACGCCCCGCGGTCTCTGGTATAGTGCATCTTTCACAATATAATCAAGTGGTGAAATCAAATTGCTGATTGTCATCAGAAGCACAAGCAGCCACACAATCACCGCTTCCAATAAATCCCGAATAATACTCTTCATAAACCCCTCTTATGTACTTTCTTATTTCCTGCTTAAATACACCATCGTAATATCGTCCGCCTGCATCTCCCCGTCCGCAAATGCATCTACTTCGTCATACATGGCATCGACAAATGCATCTGCATCACCGGCCATTTCTCTGTGACGGTTTAACATGCTTGTCAGATTTGCGTCTCCAAGCAGCTCCTGTTTCGGGTTTAACGCCTCTGTCACACCATCCGTATACAGATATATACAATCCCCCTTTGAAAGCTCCAGATACTGCTCCCGGTATGGAACATCCTCCATCATCCCAAGCACCATATTCGCCTTCGCCGTTATCATCTGAAACTCCCCATCTGCCTTCTGCACAAACGGAAGATTATGTCCTGCATTGATAAATGTAACCCGGTTTGTTTCAAGATCCAGCACACAGATAAACGCTGTTACAAACATCATTGCTTCATTCTTATAGCATAACTGGTTATTGGCCCGGCTTGCGACCTCTGCAAGCGGAAGTCCCAGTGTAGCATAGTTCTTGATATGGGTCTTTGCCATACTCATGAACATCGCCGCCGGAACGCCTTTCCCCGATACATCCGCAATCAGAAAACACATATGTGTCTCATCAATCATAAACATATCATAGAAATCTCCACCAACCTCTTTCGCCGGACGCATTCTGGCCGTCAGTTTTACAGCTTCTAACCGGTTAAAGCATGAAAAATCATTCTCCAGGCATCCGGTCTGTATCTGCGTGGCAATCGCAAGCTCTGATTTGATACGCTCCCGTTCGGAAACAAGCTTTGTTGTTTTTGTGTAGAGCATATTCATAAATGTGCCATAGACCTTACGATTCTCAAATGCGATTTCATCAAACAGCTTTTTGGAGATATTCGCACAGACAACTTCTCCGCGTGCACGCACAGTCGCTGCACGGATATCATCGTTGATCAGCCCAAGCTCCCCGATGAAATCTCCGACCGAGAGTGTATTGATCAGGGCATTCGATGAACTGTACACATCCGCGCTTCCTTCTAATATGATATACATTCCATCATCGCTTTCCTGCCCATATGTCACAATATCCTGCCCGGAAGGAATCCGTACCTCCTTCATCGCTTCCAAAAATGCCTTCGTGCCATCGCTGATGGTTTCCTTGTTTGTGATCTGGAAAAATTCCTGTATCGTTGTAACCTTTTTTAACCGTTCAATATCCATGTGTATCCCCCCTGTATTATTTCCACTCGATTGTAATATCTTCCATCACAGGCTTTGAGAAGTCATAATCCCAGCTTCCGCCTGCCTCCGGCATAAGAGATGGTTCCTGTGCACAGGCGCCCGCCTTCACAGTCTGGGTTCCGAACACCGCACCATTATACAAAAAGGTTACCGTATATTCGCTCTTCTGATTCGTTGTTTCTTCTTTCAACCCTAGTTCTTCCTTTAATTCATCGATCAACGCTCCAAACCGCTCGCTGACTGCCTGCGGTAACTTGGAAAAATCAATCGGTTCCACATCTCCCATATAATCCGTGTTCTTATCATCCTGATAGATGATCACCTCGTATCCATGTTCAATCAGCACTTCCTGTTCGCTGACCGAACCATCCGCATATACAAGCCGGGAAGCCACTTTCCCTTCCAACGTAGAAACCTTTGTATAGCAGACACCTGCTTCATCATACGTCACCTCTACCCGGAATACGGTTCCCCGCACCGCCATCGTCGCATTCGGTGTATTCACCTCGTACGAAGATTCTGTACTAAGCTTATTCTGGATTTCATTCGTGATTGCTCCCTTCGTAAGTTCGATGGCTGTCTTACTGTTTTCATCCGTTCCTTGTGCAATCAGCTTAAATTCCGTATTTTCTTCCACATATACGTACTTATCTTCATCCAGCTTGAGTGTCATGCTCCCGGCATCCACACGTACGGTATCGCCTGATTTCAGAAGCATGTTTGCATATGGTTCGAGATCATCCACGCCATCCCGCTGTACAAATGCGGCTCCTTCGACCTCATAAATCTTAATCACACGATAAGAATCCTTCTTCTTTGTAATCAGCAATATAATTGCAACAGCCGCTGCGATCACCAGGATTGCAACAGCAATTATAAGCCAACGTCTGCTTTTCTTTTTCTCCATCCTCTTCTCCCACATTCTACTTAAAATAAGTGAAAAAAACACAATTTAACTGATAAAATTTTAACAAAACACCAAATATATGTCAATTGCAACTCATCTTTATTTATATTTTTAATTGATTTTATCAATTAAAGTTCATTTTTCACGCTCTTTATTATGTTGTTTGACTTTTCTGATTGTATATGATAATTTTTGCTCATAGAATACGAAAAATATGGAGAATATATGAAGCAATTATCTAATTTTGATCCGGAATTTACAATTTTAATGCCCTGCTTAAATGAGCGTCGGACACTGCCTCTATGCATACGGGAAATCCAGAAGTTTCTTTCAGATGCAGATGTATCTGCTGAAATTCTGGTTGCAGATAACGAAAGCACAGATGGCTCTCCGGCAATTGCCAGAAAAATGGGAGCCCGTGTTATTTCTGTTACCAGACAAGGTTATGGGAACGCCCTGACAGGTGGGATCAACGCTGCGAGAGGCAGATACATTATTATGGGCGATTGTGATTACAGCTATGATTTTTCTGGTCTGCAGCCATTTGTCGATGCCCTCCGGGAAGGATATGATTTCGTCATCGGCAACCGTTTTTCCGGAACAATGGAGAAGCATGCCATGCCTTTTTTGCATCGATATCTGGGGATTCCTGTGCTCTCTTATCTGGGCAGGAAACGATTTCATACATTTATTTACGATTTTCATTGTGGTCTACGCGGTTTTTCCACAAATGCTATTCGTAGTCTGCATCTGCAGTGTACCGGAATGGAATTTGCAACGGAAATGATCGCCGGTTTTGCAAATGGGAATCACAAAATCAAAGAACTTCCAATCAACTTCCGCCGTGACAAAAGGAAAGGTGCCTCACACCTTAGGACATTCTCCGATGGCGTTCGACACCTTTACTTCATTGTCTGCAAAAAACCGTTAAATTAAATTTGCGCTGACTATTCTTATTGCTTTCCAAATGTATAGGAACCATCTTTTTTCACATAGAATTCTGTTCCTCCGCTATAAGATGTGCTGTCTCCTGCTACTTTCCAGTTTCCGTTTCCAAGCTTATACCCATTTCCTGTTTCCAGATTAACCAGAACTCCCTCTGGGATTATCCCTGTTTTCATCCAGGTCGCAGCAACCGTTACAAGAATTGTCTTTTTATTTCCAGCTACATCAACTGCTGTAATCTCATATTTTTTCTTTCCATTATTGGAACCAAGCTGCAGAACAAATTCTGTTCCATCTAAATTCTGTAATACTCCATTTACATATACCTGACTCAAATAGTCATCCTGAATCACAAGCTTCTGTGAATCTCCGTAATACGTCTTCCCGTTCTCCAGACTCAGCTTTGGAGTCTGCTTTTTTATTTTGATTGTCTCTAACCGAAGTGCTCCTGTGCGCTCACCGGATGCATTTCTCAGATAAAAGACGGTTCCTGACTGGGAATTCTGAATCGTCAGAGATTCCACATAAGTACCATTTAACTCCGTAGATATCATATATCCTTTCGCCGGTTTTACCACTACATTCGAAGTATAATACCCATTTTCTCCTTTTGTTCCAACCAGAGTATATGGCGGTTCCGGTGTTTCCAGATATCTGATAGAAAAATCTGTCGTGGCAACAGCTTCCCCATACGCCTCTGTCTCTGCAAAGGTCGCCCGGACTGTATAGTTTCCGACTGCGGTTGGAACTGTCTGGCTATATGCAGTATCATCGGATGACGCTTCCTTATACTCAATCACAGCAGTCTTTTCTGTGTTGGTCGATGTTTCAGCTTTTGGATCTGGCTTTGTACCATAATTCACATCACCTTGTTCGACGCTTGCAACGCCTTCCCCTTTCACTATAACCTTTGTCGCTGCACTGACCTTCTTCTCATCTGTTTCTTTATAACGAAAATACCAGGTGCCAGGCTCCATAGCTAACGTTCCACTATCCGTAATTCCTGTTACCTGCGTCCATGTTTTAGATGTTTCGCTTACAGCATATTCCATATCTTCTGTTACACCGGTTACCTTCTTCACCCCACCGTCAAGCCCAGCAGGAGCATCCTGTGTTCCCCGTGCATTTGCTGCAGGCAGTGAAATCTGAATATTCTTTTTTTCATCCGCAAAAGTATATGCAAGTTTTATTTCCTTCGCATTTACCCGTGTTATATCCAGTGTTCCGCTTCCACCAGTCACCGTCGCCTGATAATCTTCCGGAAAATAATAATCATCCTTTGCCAGATATACTGCCACAGCCTGCTCACCATACATATATGTTTCTGATGTAAATGGAGTCTCTACCGTCATGGTAGCTGCAGCTGCATCATCCATCACAGCACTCACAGTATTACCTGCAAGATCCGTGATTTTCTGTTCTGTTGCAGACGAAATACTGTACACATGATCCTTATAATTTACCTGTACAGTATAACCATCCTTTACAGTTAAAGCTGTATCCTTTGTAACCCCCAGTTTTTCTCCTGTATAGCCTTTTTCCAGCTGTAATGCCCCTGATACCGTAAGCATACCGCTGCCCGATACATTTACGGTGCCCTTTAGCTGACTTATCTCATGGCTTCCGGATACGACAAGATCTGCACCATTCGTTCCTTCGGCAATCAGGGATGTAATCGTTCCTCCTGCATAGTTAATGACCGGATTCATCCCCGAATAATTTGTTACATTCAAAGAAGAAATCGTTCCTGCATTCATGTTGACTGTCGCAGTGCTGCCAGAATATCCAGGATTTTGAACATTCAGGGTATCTATCGTTCCACTATTTGTCAAAGTGTATGTCGAACTATATGTCGCGGATGTAATATGTCCGGCATTCGTAATACCCACTGAACTTTGAAGATCCTGAATGCTGGCTCCCGCCTGATTATCAACTTCTATGTTTCTTTCAATTTTACTGATGGATCCCTGATTGACAATTTTTCCACCAGATCCATACACCGTTCCGGTGATATTTCCGGTAGATGAAACAGTCAGCGTGCAATCAGTCACAGCATAGTCACGATTGTCTTCCGTTGAAATCGTCGTATCCCCCGTAACATTAATTGTTTCTGCAACTACACGCACGGCATCCACGCCAAACAATTCTACAATCATCACAACCACTAATATAATCGCTTTTAACGCCCGAATTCGTTTCTCCATAGATTGTACCTCTCCCGCATACAACAAACTCTAGTTTCTTATGGTAAACTTTACCATAATCATCAAATGTATGTCAAACAAATTCAAGGTTAAGTTGATGCATTTCATCTTGGCATTGTATTAAACTCATTTTTTTGTTCTTTAATAGACTTTTGAATTGAAATAATACGCAATTTTTCTTACCGTCAGGCGTTGCTGGAACCGCCTTTCTAATCATTTATATCTCTCATCACAATCTGCGCGTCGTACTGCTTCATGGTTGGATCTAAAATCTCTTTTATTGAATTATTATGGGAGACGCCATACACATTATCATTGATATATTCCCCATAGCTTTCCGTGTAATCATATACCTTGAATGTCACATCAAATGTCAAGCTGTTCTGCAACGCCCGCGTCACTCATCATCCACACATACAGCTCTGTATTTGCCCATGTAAGCGAATCCCTTCCCGTGCTCCCAATAAGGCGATCGGGATTGTTCATGCATATCGTCATTTCATCGTCAGCATCCAGATACCATGTCGTCTCCGTCTCCCGGTCATCATCCATCCATTCTCCATTTGCGCTTAAGAAACGGAACTCATAAAAAATCTGCTTATGTAGATTATTTTTCACTGTGTAGCGTACAATATTGCTCTCCGTGTTCCAGAGATCTTCTTTGATTGGATATTCGACTTCTTCCTGATCCGGAATATTTTCCATATGTATGTTTCCTTTCTCGCCTATAAGTTTTGTATAGCCCTTCATCTTATTGACGATTTAAGTGGTGATTTGGTTGGTTTTTCCTCAAAATCTTCTCATAGATTTCCTCAACGCCCGGATATCCCGCATCCTGTATTTCTTCCTTCGCCTGTGCAAGTGCACGTTCAAAAGAGTTCTGCATTTGCTCAAACCTCCGCATTGCGATTCTCTCTCCGAGTCCAATATGCCTTGCTTCTGCGCGAAATGATTCTTTTGTAATCTTGCGAATATCCAGTTCTCCATCAATTGCCATTGCCATTTGTTCTGTACTCTCTTCGTAAATCATCGTTGAGACAATGTCATATGCCGGAGCAAGCCGGATTGTCCTTCGATCCTTACCATACAGTAAGCCAATATTCTTAATATGATTGTCCGTGTTTCCAATTAAATAATTAAAGATACATATATCCCATAATTTCAATTGATCTTCCACCGGATTGTCTGAATACTGCCTTAATAATGTAAACACACGCTTTAAATACGAGTCCCCTATCTTCTCATATTTCTGAGAAGCCGGAACACCGAGTGCCTGTGCAAAATCTTCCTGTTGCAACCGGAACGGAACTTTTTTACCATCTATCACCCGGCTATCTTCCTGCATCAGCCGGTCAAAACGTTTTGTCGCAAACAATATATGCTCTCCTGTTCCAACTGATATAATGAAACTTTCCGGTACATCTATTCCCAATATCTTTGCTGTACGCAGACATAGTTGTTCATTTGCAACGATTCCGCTCAGCCGAACATGGCTTTGCTTTACAATATGTGTACTTGGTGCCGTCCCAAACGGCATATACCATCCATCTTTGTTATCATAATATAAACCTGTTTTTCCGGACGCACCAGTCAATGATAAATGTGCCTTTGCCAGAAACTGGGCTGATTTTGAAGCCCCTTCTTTGGCAAATTCCAGCAATTCTTCCCTTGATATTTTTTTATACGACGGACTACATCCACCTGCACCCGGCTCACAAATCCGAACAGCACCCAGACACTCATTTCCAAGTCCCGCAAGCACAGACAAATAATCTTCCTCTGCAACATGCATCCATCCTGCCACACACCTTCTCGTATCTCCTTCTGGCAGTAACCCTTCAAAATAGCATCGTGTCTCAAAGGGCGAAAAAGCATCTTCCTGAAAGGGCAAACTAATTGAAACCGGTTGATGACTTTGATTTTCCAGATAAGACTTCTCATATATAAATCTTGCATCTTCCCAAGTTTCACCCTGTATCTGTCCAGCCAGCACAAAATCCCCATCTTCTTCTATGTATACCTCTAATTTCCGCAACTCATGCTCTCCTTTCCACCGACAGATCCAATCCCAATATCATCAGAAGCTGTAATGTCTTTCCTATCTCCGCCGTCGCTTTCCCACGTTCAACATCTGAAATAAAGCTGACACTGAACCCCGTAAATTCTGCAAGAAACGCCTGTGTATAATGCAGTTCTTTTCTTCGCGTACGAATCGCTTCGCCTAATTCTTCTACACTTCTTATCTTCATATTTATCATTCCTCTTTGCCGTACGGCATAATTTTAAAATTCTTTTATAAAAATAAGCCGTTCGACTTAATTTTACTGTTGTTAGTATAATATAAGCCGTACGGCTGTGTCAATTCACATTTTATTAAAATGTTCTTTTCGGATTCGCTCCATGCTCTCCAATCAGCTTCTCCATCCAGACCATATCATACCAGCGTCCAAACTTATACCCGCACTGATAGAACTGTCCGACCATGCGATAGCCAAGATGCGCATGGAATTCCACGCTATTGTTCGTCAGGTATTCGTCCTCCTTCGGCGCATAGGCGATACAGGCGTTCATATTCAAAAATCCCTGTTCTTTCAACGCTTTTTCCAGTGCCGCATGCAGTTTTCCACCGATTCCCATATGCTTGCAGCTTTCATCTACATAGATGGATGTCTCAACCGCCCATGCATACGCTTCTCTGGCATGAAACTGCCCGGCATATGCATACCCAAGCACCTTTCCATCCTGCTTGGCAACAAGATATGGATACTTTGTTTTCGTCTGCCGGATCCGCTCGGTAAATTCTTCCAGCGTCGGTACTTCATATTCAAATGTAATGGCTGTATGTTCCACATATGGTGCATAGATGGCAAGCAGCCCGGCTGCATCTGCCTCTTTCGCTTCGTGTATTTCAATCATTGCTTTTCCTCCTTGTGACAGAAGCTACATTCCCGATCATTCAAGTATATAAAATAAAAGAAAAATTGACAAGACTTCCCCTCTTCATTATAATAATGATATTATTACACTTGTAGGATTTAGGAGCTTTATCATGAAAAAAATGCCACAGATTACAGAAGCAGAATACGAAGTTATGCAAATAATATGGCATAATTATCCAATTAGCACAAATGAGATTACAGAACAGCTATTGCAGACAACTAACTGGAATCCACGTACAATCCAGACCTTAATTAAACGACTGGCAACAAAAAATATTATTACCTATGAGAAGCAGGGACGTGTCTTTGTCTATACGCCACTGTTAAAGAAAGAGGACTATGTCAGTCAGCAAAGCAAGTCTTTCTTGGACAAATTTTTCAACGGGAATCTTTCCTCTATGGTCTCAACCTTTTTGGATCATCGAAATTTATCAAAGGCAGAAATTGATGAACTGAAATCACTACTGGAACAAGAAAACAAGGAGTAATCTCTATGGATAATTTTTTTATTCACTTCGTATTATGCAATATAACAATCGGTCTTTTCGTTCTTATACTTTTATGTATGAAGAGAATATTTAAACATTGTCTCACTCCCCGCATGCAGTTTAATCTTTGGATTCCATTTACGATTTCACTGCTTGTTCCGTTTCTGCCAGTTTCATTTTCTACATTATCAACGAAAATGCAGGATCTGTTCCACCCTCTTGCACATTTTAGCCACACAGTCCATACCACAAATACTTCGGAATATACATCCTCATCCACAAATCAAATCTATGATTACGCAATCTCCATGCGTACACAGTTTCCAGTCTATATTTCTACCATTTTTTGTGTGATCTGGGGAATCGGCATGTTCGTTATGCTATTCTCTTTTGTGCGTTCCCTTGTATTACTGCACCATATGCGCCGCACAGCAAACCTTATGCAGGACAAACGCATACACGCCATCTATATGACATGTCTTTCCGAATTACAGCTTCGCAAATCCATCCCACTGTATTCTTCATCCATAATCGACACACCTGTCTCCACAGGAATTCTACGTCCTGCCATCTTTCTGCCATTACACCGCATCTCCAACTTTGAAGAACAAGAAATCCGATATATATTATTGCACGAGCTTATGCACTGTTATTATAAAGATGCCATTTTCAATTACTGTATGAATATCATACGAATCTTATATTGGTTTCATCCACTCATTTGGCTTATCACAAAGGAATTTTATACAGAGCGTGAACTTGCTTGTGACACCTCCGTCTTACGGTTACTTGGTGCGAACGAACAGATTTCATATGGCGTAACCCTGCTCCATTTTGTTGATAAGCAAACTAACACGCCCCTTTCCCTGCTAAATAATTTGAGTGAAAATGCCAAGCAGATGAAACGTCGGATTTTGAACATCAAACAACACCAGCCTCTGACTATTCAGAAGAAACTGCACAGCATTTTATCCTTTCTGCTGTCACTTCTTGTAATCCTGTGTGGTACTCCCTGGCTGTCCGTTCATGCTTCTGACTCACTCCATTACCAGTGGGATACAAAATCGGTCTCCATAACTTCACTTGATTTATCTGATCAGTATCAGTCGTACTCTGGAAGTTTTGTTTTGTATGATATTGCCGAAGACACATGGAGCATATACAATCTGGATCAGGCAGTCACGCGTATTGCTCCAAATTCCACCTATAAACCGTACTGTGCCCTGTTCGGTCTTGATCAGCAAATCATCACGATTGATAATTCCAAATTAGAGTGGAATCATGAGTCATATCCTTTTTCCAACTGGGAAGCGGATCAAACACTCTCCTCCGCAATGAAATATTCTGTCAACTGGTACTTCGACACAATCCTGTCCAGTCTCAGTACAGAAATGCAAAGCAATTATCTGCGCCTGTTACAATATGGAAACCAGTCACCCAAAGATACATCCAGTATATTTGGAATGGAAACTTCTCTGAAGATTTCTCCAGTCGAGCAGGTGCTCCTGCTGACCAGACTATATAAAAACGAACTTCCTTTTTCCACCGACCAGATGAATGCCGTCAAGAACTCCCTTTACATAACCTCATCTACACATGGAAAACTATATGGAAAAACCGGAACCGGACGGATAGATGAGAAAGATACGAACGGATGGTTTATCGGATATGTGATTTCGGATACAAACACTTACATCTTTGCAACCAATATACAGGCTTCTGACTACGCGAACGGTAAAACCGCATCTACACTCACATTGGCGATTCTGTCGATGCTTCATCTCTGGGACGAATCGTAGGAAGCTCCAGCTCCTTTTCCTCTACGTGATTGGATAAGATTCGAAATGTTCCATCCGAAAAAGTCTGTACAACCAGCTTATTCACAAATGCACAATCAGAATTTTTATCTGGCCAGACACCATCTACATACAGGCTTAAAGTTCCATCTGCATTATATTGATAATCAACCACTTCTCCAAAAGGTGAATATGGATAATTGTACACAATATCCTGATAATACACATGTTTTTCCGCATCATAGATATATGCATTTCGGAGCTGTTCTATGGTAACCGGAAGATATGTTGTCATAATCCGTTCAAACAGGTCGCCCGGAATGCAATCTGTAGATTCTCTATATGGCTCGCCATATGCAATATGATATAAATCCTCAAAAATTCCATCCATCAGAATATCACTTGCCGTCTCTGTGTTCCAATCTATCAAAAGCAAATTGTATTTTTGATAATCCAAACCGGATACATATTTCTCCGTCAATGCCTTACACGTATCAGAAAGTGGTTTTACACGCCAATAATTACACAGACTCGCATGTACGGGAATATATTTGTAAGCATAGATAAAATATCCCTTCTCTGTATAATTGATAAATTTGACATCATATGCATTTCTTCCGATCATCGACGGTCTCTTGTTTTCATCTGGTCGAATACCAACATAATACGTTTGTAATTGCCCATTACGATGTACAAATGTAATTCCTGTCAGCAGCCCATCCTCCAACACACTATATACAGTTACATCTGCATCTACGCCCTCCTGAACCGACTCATAAAATGCGACCAGCAAATCACCATTTCTCATATCTTCGCCATCAGTTACCGCCACGACTCCAGAGTTTGCCAGTCTGCTTACCACCTCACTTCTCTGTTCGTCCGTAAAATTCTTTATATTCGATGTATAAAATAATCCATCTTCAAGTTCTACGTGTTCATACACATCCCAGATGCTTTCTGCATGCTCCATGATTGATGCATCTATCTGCTCTTTTTCCTCATTCGTCAGCAATTCTGTTTCCGGCTTTGGAAATATATTGTTTTCATCCGAAATCCCATACCGTTCCTGCCATTCCTCATCCGTATAACGATCACTATGCCACCAATGTTCTCCCTCGGAATTATTTATTATGCGATTTTGCAAATAATGAATTGTACCATTTTCATTTTTTACTGTTACCATATGTGCAAATAACCGGGAAGTATTTTTCAAAGGAAAAACCGCATTTACTGTAAGTGTCATTGAACCATCTGCATTTTGCACACAACCGACAACCTCGGAATACGGAATTTCCGCATAATCTATCTCATCCATACTCCGTGGTCGAAAAAGATATGTTTGTGTGTCCGAATTATACCGAAGCAGTTTGCGCAATGTTTCAACTTCAATCGGAAAATGTTTCCTTATTACATTTTCGAATTCATCCTGTGGAATCTGATATTCCATTCCAACCGACAAATCCTCGCTCCTTTTGTATGGACATTCTTTCTGATAACATTCCTGATAAAATTTGACAAAGATATCATAGAAATCCAGCTGTCCCCAATGTTCAGCGTCCCAATCTACAAGAAATACATTATTCAAACTATACGAAATAGGTTCTATATAAGCTTCATTCATTGCCTTATACGCCGCATCTAATGCTTCCACACGAAACGCAATATGTTCCTCTTCCGGTGCCGCAAGCAACGCCGACATCTGATTCGAAACCCAATACCCTTCTATAAATAAATATCCCTCCTGCGTATAACAAAACTCCGTTGCATCATACTCCTGCAAATCTGAAATCTCCATTTGTTGATTATGATATTGTATACACTGTTGCTCAATAGTCACTTTTTCCCCACGTGACAAAAGACGATATACCCAAAACTTCTGATCCACGGCAATACGAAATATAATACAGTCTGCATCCTTTGTCTGTTTTTTACTCTGAATAAACGCCTGCAATTGTTCTGCACATGCCATATCGATTTTGTTTTCCACATCAATAGCAACATATCCAAGTGAGCCAATCCCCTGCACAACCTGCGTTTGTTTTTGAACATCCGTTATATCATTGCCGGCATCATCATAAATGGATTGATAGACACGCAAGCACTGATCCAGAGTCCCTTCATCTAAAATACCAGTCTGCTCCTCTTCGCTTTCAATTCTGATATTTCCCTTTCCGTTGTTGTGCAAACACCCTGTCAAAAGGAATATCATACTTATCACCATAGCTATCAAGCGTTGTTTTTTCATCTGTTTTCCTCCTAATACTACATTTGTAATATTTATATATTACAGCTGTAGTATTAGTTTGTCAAATCAAACAACATCCCCGATTAACGCAATCCCACGGATATGAATTCCACCCATATTTTAACGTCGTATCAAACTGTTTCGGATAATCGAACACCACATCCTTGCCTATCGTTATAAAATACCGCGGCAATTTATTCCCATGATACCCATCATTTGAATTCATCTCATACAAAGCGCAATGAATCTGAAATTCCGCTTTTTCATCCATCAGATTATAAAGTCTGCTCTGCAATTTGCTCCATCGTTTTCCCATTGTACTCCTCCTTGGGGACGCTTCTTTTTATGTACACTACGATAGTCATATGATCTTGTCAACAAAAAAGACTTCCCACTTTTGGGGAAGCCCTTTCTGCATCTATATCTGTAACTACTTACACTGACATCATAAATGTATCTCTTATTCTCCGGACGTATCAATCTCCCCGGCAGCATTGCTGATTGTAGTTTCTACATCTACAACCTCCGGTCCATCCGCAAATGCTTCCGTATTATTTGCTTCTTCGGTTGCGCTTACCTGTTCCTTTTCTTCTTCATCCTCCCACAGAGATTTGTGTTCTTTGCGTTTCTGAATCTCTAACATAGCTGCAGCATTTTTTGCCATCATATAAAGCTTCGGATCAAATTCCATCAGCTTCTTCTCATCTTTCGCCGGAACCTTGTCCCCATGCATAATGCGCCTTGCAACAAGCATGATCTTGTTCATCTCTTTCGCCTGATCTGCCATAGCGTCCGACTGCTGTTTGCTTGCTATCTTGTCCGAGATCATGCGCCACTGTTCCATCAGTTTGTCCATGTAATCCTGATATTCCTGTCTCTTCTCATCGACAGCGTTGTATTGCAACTCCAGAATCGCCGACTCATCCTTGTAAACTTCCGCGCCATTCTCGGTCGTCTTTATCTTCTCTTCGAGTTTCTGTTTCTGCGCATACAATTCCTTCTGCTTCGAGTAATAGGTTTTGATCTGTACGTTGTACCGCACTCTTGCATCTTCAATCTTCATACCTGTCACCTCTATCCCCGGAAATCAAATTTCTGTCCAACGCTCTTTTCGCTTTCTGTGAGTACATTTCGCTCAGAGTTATCATATGCATAAGAAGAAACTTTGTTGATCAGCTCTTCCATTGAACCAGCTGTGATCTGCACGTATTCCTTCTCATCTGCAATCGTTGTTTCCTCATTTTTGGATTCTTCCGCTCGCTTCTCATCGGCCTTCTTTTCTGCTGTTTTTTTCTCAGCAAGCTTCTGATCTTTCGCCTTTTCCGCTTTCTTCTGTGCAGCCTTCTTCTCTGCTGCTTTCTTTTCCGCCTTCTTTTTCGCCGCTTTTTCCACAGTTGCAAAGAAGGTTGCCTTTCCATTTGCATCAACAGACATACCGAAGTTATTTACGCTGGCGCCGCTGCTTGTCAGACTGTTTTTTGCCTCCTGCAGCTTTGCCTGTGACATCGCAATGATTCCTTCATATTTTCTCCGGAAAGACTCATCCGTTGCCATCTTCTCAATTTTCTCATCGTCGATCAGAACAACCTGCTTGCTCGCATTTCCATATGCCGCCGCATTTGCCTGCACCTGCGATTTCATGTCCTTGCTTACAAGTATAAAATCCATATTTCCAAACTTGGCTTTCAGTTTGTTGTAATAGTCCTTCGCTTTGTCAGACAGCTCCACATTTCCAATCACCGTCCCATATCCGCTCTTCGTTGTCGGGACGAGCGAACCTGTCGTATCGGCTGGGTTGAAGGTCGTTGTCTTCACGCTGTCTGTCTCTGTTTTCTGTGCATCTGTTTTCTCCGCATTCTTCCGGTCTGTCTTCGTGTTATTCGTGCGGGTGTTGTTCCACGTGCTGTTCGTCTGCTGATATGCTGATACTCCATATAAATTTGCCATTTGTTTCTCTCCCTTCCTGTAATATGTAATGCCCCCTCACATCCGTTCGGCGGCTGGTCGTCGGAACCGATCCTAAATATGAACTTCGTTCATATCGGTTTCTCCTCATACCTGTGCTGTAAAGCTTCCTCTGCCACTGTGATTGCGTCGCAGAAATCGTTCGATTTCCTCTGTTATCTCTGTAAATGTCTGTGCAGCTTCCTGCTGCCTGCGTGCCATGCTTGCATCACCGGCTGTCTTCTGCAATTCCGGCGGTTTTATTTTTTCATGTGATTCTACATTTGCAATTTCTATCGTTTCGTATACACCAAACATTTCCGATTTTACATCAGATTGCGGTTCATCCACTTCCTCAGCCTCTGCATCTGCCTTATTTTTATTGTCGACTTTTGAATCTTCTGTCGTTTCTGCCTGCTCTGTATCCTTTTGATGCTCCATTTTCTCTGCAGATTCCTCTGCCGCCTCCCTGCGCAGCTCTTGTTCCTCCGGAAGCTCCTCATATGCCCGGCTCTTCTCAAACGCCTGATGTGCATCACGGATCATGCACACCTCATTATTCAGCCGCTGCATAAGCACTACCTTCTTGTCCTTTGGAATGTATGGATTGCTTGCGATTTCCTTCGCCTGTGCCGCAAAGCTTCCCATACGATTCAATTTAAGTCGCTGTACATCTTCCTTTGTCCGGCAATTTTTCAGTGCATTTTCATACGCTTTCTTCTCCGTCTGTGCTTTCTCATATTCTGCAAGTGCTTCCGGATCATGTTCTTTCAGATATGCGATTTCCTCTTCCGTCAGCGTTCCGCCGGTTTTCAACTTCGTATACAGCTCACTGGTCGCAGAACGCTCCCTCTCCGTCTGCGCCTGTCGTTCTAAACTGTCCAACAGGATCTCATCCTGCGTCATACCCTCTGTATCCTTCTTACTGTTGATATCCTGTTTCTTTTTCTGCCATTTCAGATCCAGCATTTGCAGACTGACCTGACTTTGAATCGTTCCTGTATACATCGTCTCACCTCCCGATTTATACTGTTTCACCTGCGTTTCCATGATACAGGCTCCGATCTTTTTATCACAACTATAAATTACGCATTTTCACATAGGAAATAAGCCCACTACAAGGGTAAAGAAATAATACAGAAATAGGTATAGTAATCCTCTATACCTCTGAAAACCTTATTACTTCATCCTTGAAGTTTTTTGAACTCAATTCCTTTTGAGCTTTTATATGTATGTTATCGGATTGGAATGGGGATTGGTTAACCTTTTTTATTCAAGTAATATAAATAAAAGCCAAGAATATATAAATATATCTCTTCTAATCTAAACAGACGTACACGCCATAGGATCCACTTCAATCCCCAACGGATCACATACTTTTCTAAGACTTTCTGCGTCACGTTCATTTCCGAAAATGAGCATTTTCTTCAGATTTGGGAACTGCTCCATCTCCGATTTTGTTACTTTTCTGAAATCGAATCTTTCGTCTCTTCCGTCCCACTCTGGTGCAATCTGCATATAGATTTCGTCGGAACCATCCATATTAATTTCTTTGACCAGCCCTGCAAGACTTGCCGGAATCGGTAATTCCTTAAAGAAGCTTACCGCGGCGCGTACATTTTTATCTGTTTCAAGATTCCAATGTGCTTTTTTGAAAATCATATAATCGTATATATCAAAATATGGCTTCAAGACTTCCTGATTGTACATGAGTTCCTGTATTACGGCGAGCTTAAAATTAAATGTATCGAATATCAGACAAGGTTCATCAGGAACAGTGATATTATAGTTCTCATCACTCTTTGGACGTTCCGGTCTGAATCCGATATATACATCTAATACAATTTGATCTCCATCATAGACTGGAATATCTTTTCTCTTTCGTTCATCTTCTACTTTCAGAACAATATCCATATGAATCTGCCGAACCATATTCCCCTGCTCATCCTTAATTTCTGAATTATAGCCGTAGCCTAGAATATATGGATATAATCTGTCGCGTGACATATTTTGATTTAAGACTTTTAGTCCACCAATATACCGTTTTTCTGTCTTTGATTCTGCGAATACGTTTTTCCCTGTAACATACAGCGTCATAGATGTGATATTATGGGCATCATCTATATAGGCCTTCTGTTTTTTCAAGTTCCGAAGATATGCAGTTGCACCCTCAAATGATATTCCCAGCTCATCATAGAAATATTCACAATGATTATCACTTTGAACATTTATCCGAGCCTCACCGAATAATGCACGTATATCTTCATAGGAAAGTGGAAATGTCAGCAAATTGCCATTCAATACTACACCATTATCCAAAACCTCTACCTGATTCATTACTTATTGCACCCCCTCTTTCAATGTTAAATGGGAATTTACGAATATATTGTACCATAACAATTATAATCTTCAAACAATAATCAGAATCAATGGCATATTGCACAAAAGAGGAAACATCACACATGCTTCCTCTTTCCTTGCTCTTACTTATATTATTATCTGAGATATTTTGCTTAAATCCATATCGATGAATAACCTCTCTTACCGGAGCAATCCACTTTCCTTTAGCAAAATCTCCAGGTCGGTTCCTTCCACAGCTTTTATTACTTTCTTTAAGACAATCTTTTCTTTGAGGGAAAGCGGAAGTTCATCAATCGGCTTTTTATCAACTGCATAATATGCGGCCCGCAGCAATTCCCGTACATCGTACTTGGAACCCCACACTTCCGGAACACCACGATCTACGTTCATAAGTGTGTAAACTGCTTCCATACCCGTACGGATGGAGTATTCTGTTGTGAAAATAGTATCTCTCGGTGTCTCTGCAAACTGTCCCAGGAATGCAAAATTAACAGCGCCTTCCGGAACAACAAGCGGACGATCGCTTTCTTTTCTTGGCTGGAAGAACGCATTGATGTATGGCATGAAGCAGGTTGTTGTATTGCAGCGATTTTTTGCCCAATCGTCAATCTGATCTGTCGGCACGCCAATGTGATACAGCCACTCCCGGCAAACTTCTTCACCTGTACAATCCCGCATTGCCTTCTTCACATAATTTCCTTCTTTATTCGTTGTAAGTGCATATACCCAGATCAAAACCGTATTTTTATCCTGTGCTTTAAACTGCGGCTGACGATTGATTGTCCACGAAAGATACCAGTTGTCGGTACTATCCTTCACTGTCACAATTCCTCCGGTTGTTACCTTTCCCTCTCTCGGATCCCGCTTGCAAATGCTGATAATCTTCTGGATAATCTCTTCATCCGAGGTTTCTACAGTTGCACTCATCCAGTTTGTTGCTTCAAAATCGTCGCAGAATTTATCCGGATTACCATACTCGCCATTCTTTGCCTGTGCAGCAATATTCTTCCACAAATCCCAAGATTCGCCTGCACCGTTTTTAATCCGGCTCAAATCCGGCGCTGTATTCTGATCTCCATAGCAGGAAGTATCTGTACAGCAACCATTTGTTATAAAGACCAGATCATCCTCGATCAAATCTATTGTACCCGGTTTTCCATCCTTCTCATATACGATCTGTGTGGCAATTTTTTTACTATTTTCATCTTTGATGACAACATTTTTGACATCCATGCCATACTCGACTGACACACCGTGACTTTCGAGATATTTTACAAGCGGAAGAATCATGCTCTCGTATTGATTGTATTTCGTAAAGCGGAGTGCGGAAAAATCCGGAAGTCCATCAATATGATGG